>Ga0209611_10002533_pt1 | contig 32128 bp, 36 predicted proteins | sample S1TSphgellanicum_3_FD_187693 | JGI IMG/M metagenome (GOLD analysis project Ga0209611, IMG submission 187693) | Host-associated microbial communities from peat moss isolated from Minnesota, USA - S1T2_Fc - Sphagnum magellanicum MG (SPAdes) (version 2) | ecosystem: Host-associated > Plants > Peat... | reverse complement strand
GGGGGCAGGGGAGAGTTGAAAATATTATTCAGGATTGTTTAAAATGTAGGTCTTTTGTGTAGTAGCAAGATCAATAGTGTAGGGAATGGTTTTGTTGACATTACAATGTTTTGTTGCATCTAGAGTGCCGTTGTACACCTGTGATGGATTGTGGTAGATATATGGTTGTGCACCATCTCCATTATGCCTTTTGTTCATGTTTTTTCAAAATAAAATAAATTTTTGAGATATTATAAAAAAATGTTTTAATCATTGCATTTGATAAGTGTTGGTGAAAGTATATTTGATATTAACAAATTTAGTATATATATAATTCTTTGTACACAATTTGTCATAACCACAATTTTGAACATTACATGGATTTTGCAAACATTAACAAGGAGTGAACATCCAATCACATTCGCAATTGCAATTAAATACGATTTCAAAACAATAAGACATTTTTTTTGAATATTTCATTCATTATTTTCAAACCTAGACGACAATTTTCCTCTTGATTACAATTCGTGGATCCATTGGTGTTTTGTGATGATTATAGCATGCTTACATTGTAGATATTCAAAATCCAATGCATGGTTTTCTTTGTTTTTCAAAACCAAATAAAATATAACATCAATGAAGGCATACGTAGGTATTATTGTATGTACAAATTTTAATGATAATTAACAATATTTTATGTGCAATTTAGAGAAACGTTTAATACATGTTCAAGGTGATACAATTATTTTTTCAAAAGTCCAATTCCTTGTTAACTTGTGATATATTGATTACTAGTCTGACCCACAATCAAATGCATAGATTTCATTCAAGAAATATATTTTTATTCACAAAACATGTTCACCAATGTAACATATGGCTTGAAAAGTAGTTCATAAAACTATTTATGATGTTTGAAAAGCAACCATGTTTGTGTATCCAATGATGAAGCATACAACATAAAAGTAACCCACAAGAGTCCATGTATGAGAAACAACATTTATCATGTTTGAAGAAAAAATCATGTGTTTGCAAATTCATGCCCAACTTCACCTATCTATATAAATGAAACACAATCAATATATATATAAATATATATGAAGACTCATGTTGATTTACCAAATGTGCACAACACTCAAATTACAAAATTGCTTCCTAAAGCCAAAAAAACTACCCATTTACTTATAATTTCCAAAACCTACAATCCTTAGATCCTTGAATAGTTTACCTTTAACCCAAAGCTTCCGTAATGGAGCTTCTAAGAAACATTATCTTAATATATATATATATAATCATTTTCCATATTAAATGCATATCATAAGCATTCATATGTTAACATGTACAATTTATTGTACATCAACTCATCTACCTAGAGGCGCTAAGCACAAATCCTTTGTCCTTTGATTTCAAGGGACACAATTTGTAAGTGGAAGTGTTCTACATTTATAATAGCCTAGTTTGCAAATAAGGTTCATTACCCTTTTGTGAATGACTATAAAGCCTTTAAAGCTTAGAGAAAGGTACATTTAAAAATTTAAGAATTTATGCTTTTGGATTTGTTTAGCTTGCTAGAAGTTGAAGCATCAAATAAAAGGATGTACATACTATAGTATAGTACCCTGGCACTCAGGGCAGTTGGTATTGAGAAACATGAAAATTTATTAAAAATAATTTAATTATAGGTAGGCCTAAGCTCCCTCCTACTCCTAAAATAGTAGGCATTCAGATCCTTCCTATTTGAGAACAATGGTTATATGCCAGAATCGGTTCTGAAACTGTTGATAACTGTGGTTATGTATTGGATCAGATCACTTGAGTTTTTGAGAACCATGGTTATCTATCTTTAAGAACTACCCTGAGAACCCATGGGCACCATTTTCCATTTCTGATTGCTGCCCGACAGCGGGCTGTAACTCATAACCAGTCCACTCACAAAGCGTCAGACCATCACTTCTATTCCGCATTGCGGTGACAAGCTGCCATACAGACTTCATCAGCTCTCTCCACAGTGGTCATTAGATAATATAACAATCAGCCCAAAATCTGCACATGAGAACCTCTGCATGATTCAATTCAATCGGTTCACCAATTCTCTCAATTTGTTCAAATACCAAGAAAGCATCATTGAACATGTAAACAATCAAGTTCATGAGTAATATGCAAGGTAAAGAGTGACAATCTCCCTGTTGCAGTTATTACAGATGAAGCTCCCTGCACTACCAAAGATGGTGGGTGCCAGCAGTTGCCCCAGTAGCTGAGACAATAATGCAAAACACAAAGTAGCAGGCTTTCAGAAAGTTCACAGAGCAGGGACAAGGTGCACTGCATAACAATGTGGCTCCAGAAGACATGATATGCAAATGACTAATGAACTTAGAAGTAACATGCCTGACAGTTGCACGGCATGGTTAAATCTCTCAAAGCATTGGACCTGCAAGTAAGATGGCAGGCATGCTGTAAGCAAGTTGACATGCTTTTGGTTTACACTACAAAAAGCAATCTGGGACCAACCTAATTTTCAAAGTGAACAGAATGAGTAATGCACCCAGGCCCAGAAACTGTTTCACACCCAGATCCAGAGTCAATTAAGACCATGCACCAGTATATTAGGAAGCTTTCCACAGAAAGGAATGGTCTATCAGATTTTATTTTTCATAATTCACAGTTCAATAGGCATGGGTTAAATGTTGAAAGCACTGCTCATGGAATTGCAAGGGACAAGGAACATCACTAAATTTGATAATAAACCTGATCTGGCTTCCTTCGTTTATTCCATGAAATGGTATACTGAGTTGATCTTGATACCTACCGTCAATTTGCTGCAACTGAAGTGAAAAAACAATTTCAGCAAGCAACAATTAGCTCATTTTCAGATCTTCAAGTCAAAGTTTCCAGCTGAGTCATGCAATCATGCAGTCATGCAGCTAGCTATATTCACAGAGTTGCATAGCTGGATCACATTCACTAGCTTTGTCGTAAAGTTCTCCAATACCGTAAACATGCAGGATTAGATCGAACTGCTGTTTGCAGCCATGATCGCTTACTCCGCAATGTCTCTGGTGCTTGCAAGCTCTCTTGTGTTGTATCTCTTGATTGCTCTGAAAGTGACCCCATTTGGAAGTATAACTCCGCAGGCCTATGTTCTGCAAGGCAAAAAACAGCAAAAATCCTTCAGAGGGCTGTTGGGCACATTGACCATCATCCCATGTGACTTCCCATGAGAAACCAGCATTGACTCTTCTTCTCTGATGTCCAAGTGATATTTTGAGGACGTCCATCAATAGACACCATATAACTGATGACCAAATAATGGGCCTTCCATGCCACTCAACCCATCCAGCTCCATCAGATAGATTTCCTACATTTTCTGGGTTGATGAAATCTGTTATTGTAACCTGTAAAACCTTCAGGTTCATCTGCTAGTATGTGTCTTCAAACTCATGGACCACTGCAGCCAGTATCCATTCTTCAAGCTTTTTTCTTTACCACTTAGTGATCATGAACCTCATACTGGTTGACTTTAGGAAGCTGCTTAAGAAGACACATTCAAAATCAAGAATACCTGCAGGCCACCTAGCCCATGCCATGTGAAGACTTTTCTCCCATTTCAGAGGAGTCCTGCTATGAGAAGTTGCTTTGCTGGCCTCTGTTTGAGCCAGCAAGGCATCTGCTACTGCCAAACCTGCAGAAGCACTATTTTGCACTGCCTTCTGCAGACTGTGAATAGCCAATGATAAATATTGCTGATGACCTCCCACCTTGGCCAGTTCTATGCATATTGCACCTGCATCCACCAGCAACATTTATCCTCAGGCTTGATCCTCCTACAAGATCAAAGTGTAACTTTCTGCTGCCCAATTCAACAAATTAATGGCACCGGCTGAAGGAAAGTTTTGTGGCATAAGCAAGGCATCATACCATGAAAAAGATGAAGAATAGGGTTTCCTGAATGAAAAGTCACTGCTTTTGCAGCAGCTTTCTCAGCAGATAAGTAATCTTGAGCTTCCAAAAAGGTTTGAGCACGACCAAGCCACCACAAGGCCATCCAAAGCCCTTGATCGACCCCATCTTTCATTTGGACAGCATGTTCAAAACTACTGTTCTGCAAATCTCTTGATCCAGCTTGATCTTCCAATTCAGCTAACTTCAATAAGCCCAGAAGATCATCTGAAGAAGTATTATGATGGCAACTTTTCAGCTCCATGTGCAAAAGCTGATGATTTTCTGTAGCAGCATAGCACCGTGCAAGCTGGAAGCTTGCAAAAAGATGATATAGTAAGTTAGATGTGCTCAGTTCAGAGGCAGCTTTTGCATGCTGCAAGGCTGATGTTGTATCACCTAACCGCAGAGCAGCATCTGAGGCACAAACTTGGAGTATTGAGCCCATAACTGGGTCACTAGCAATAGCTGCAAATTGGTTGCATGCCATTCGATAAATCATCTGGCACACCTGCTTCTGCTGCTGCATCTGCTGTTGTAAGGTAAGTATCAGACTGTACTGTGCCCTGCTGTTCCAAGGTTGTGTGTGTACCCACCTGCACATGTCCCTCTTTCTGTCATGCATATAAAACTCTGACAGATGAGGAAGGAGATGATATCACCTCCCCAAGCCCAACTATATGGACCCAAAGAGCTGCACTGCCCAGTTGCAGGAATGTTGCTAACAGTTATTGTCAACCTGGATTCCCAGCAGGTAAGCACAAGAAAACAATGGTTCCCTCCTGATGGTGTCCACAGCTAATTGCTTAAAGGTCTTCAGGGAAACAGCAATGATCCTTACAACCAAGGAAGGTAACAACAGATGGATTATAGCTAAGATGCCTCCTGCACCCTAAACATATCCTTTACATAAATCACTGGTTAGAGTATATACAGCAGCAGGTCAGAGTATATACAGCAGAAAACTCATACCGTTGGACTAATGTGCGTGCTGGGATTGCAGCACCTCTCTGATGATCGGGTGAAAAGTAGAAATCAGGCTGTACATTTCCACACACACTACAGGCTACCACTGCACATGTTGAACTTGTGCAGACCACATCTTGCACAACTGTAGGATACAAATGCACATTGCAGCACCGCACTGCAAGCTTTGCTAGATTTCCATAACTACTCTCTGTGAGTACTTGACCAAGCTTAGCCCTGCCACCAGCATTCATCATTGGTTCATTAGCCCCTATCTATAACTACTCTCTGTGAGTACTTGACCAAGCTTAGCCCTGCCACCAGCATTCATCATTGGTTCATTAGCCCCTATCTAGCAGTCCTAGATCATAATGGAAGAAAACCCAGAAATCTGGGTTCATAGAAATCCAATTGAGAAAGGAGTGAAACTGAATGGTAAGCAAGTAAATACCGCAATCGAAAGCTGTTTGGAAATGAATGCAGAGCTATCAGTAGACTCCCAACCACCCCACCATGGTGATGTCTTTCTGCTACTTGGTTAATCTGAGGTCCTCCCCAACACCAACTCCAGCAAAAGATTGATCAACAACTAGCAAAGAGAATCCTGGAGACCTTTCAACCTTTATTGATGTTCTGTGTAAGGCAAACAGGATGATTTATAGATCTCAAAAAAGAAAATCACAGGCAAACCATACCTGTTTTCCAGCAGCAAGCAACAGATGAGCTTGGGGACCTCTTTCATGCTCAAATAGAAGGTTGCGACGAGACAAAACTCCTGAGACAGACTGTCGGTGACCACTTGCTACTGCCAGAGCAAAAGCAGTGAAGCTGAAGGAATCAACTTTAAACATACGTATTTCTGTCTTCCGGATCTCTTCCAGTACAGCTGATGGACCAGAATCCCAGTACTTCATTTTAAAGTACAGGCTTAATGAAGTGGCCTCTTTTCTTGACTCAATAGCCTGTTCTGCCACTGCTGTTGCCAACTGCCTGTCACCTGATTCCCAAACTGCTACAGCATAGCTTTGCAAGGCCTCTGGTTCTGACAGCAAAATGCCTGTAAGAACCATTTCCCAACTGCTGTCAGTCTCCAGATATCGGTCAATTCAACAGCCAGTCGCAATTGTGAAAATTGACTAAAAAACTGAAGGTGCAAATGGCCAGAGATAGCTTGTACCAGAGCCTGCAAGCTGGGCATACTCTTGAATTGCAGCTCTTGTATTGCCCACCTGCCATAAGGCTATGTCAGTCATCAACAGAGCAGAGCTCAAAACTGCTACTCAAGCATCTGAATTGCAGAACCTACTAAAAGAGAGTGGTAAGAAACTGACCTTGCAAAGAACACGAGCAAGATTTAAAGAAACCAGATTGCTTTTGTTTGCCAAGGAAAGATGGTCTACTCCAACAGTTGAAGCAAGCATATACCCAGCCATCTTGAATGCTGCAATAGCAGCTGAGAAGTTACCCTGACACTCACATACAAGTCCTTTCAAGTTGTGTGCTTCTGCCATTTGTGGTGCATGTTGCACAGCCTGCTCTATAGCTGCATACACCTGTCCAGACAAAATTAATAGATGGTAGTTCAGGCCCCTCTGTTGCATCAAACAAAACCTTGAAACTTTGGATGCAACTCCAGTAATTTTCTGTATCATACACACTCCATTCAGTTTGCCTCATCTCCTTGAGATGGGTGACCTCCCAACACAACAGCCAGCAGAAATGCACAAAGCCCACATTCACAACAAAGTAGTACCATCAGAAACATCAGGGGGAAGGTTCTCAGTCACACTAGCTGCCCGGAGCTTATAACCAAAATTTTCTTTTACTTGTCCCCATCAAAGCATGGCTTCAATGGCCATATGAATGTCCGGTTTCACTCACATGAGACTAATTCTGTCTTCAGAACCCTGACAAGTGATATTGTGAGAAGTGAGCTCAATGCATTTTCACTGGTGCAGCTCATCATGGAACAAGCTGAGAATACATCCTTCCAAAATATCTCATATAGGGGTCAACTCCTATGATGGGATATGCTGCACTTAGAAGAGAAGGCTTTCTCCCATAATCAGCTGTCATATTGTCAAAATGGTAGTTTATAACACTAAACAATAATATTGAGAATGTGTGGCCTCAGTTTTTGCAAGTATATAATTTCTCCCCACAAGCAGAGACAAATTGTGAATTTGCTCAAAAATACCTGAGGCAAGTGCAGTTGGTGTGTGCAATTTGCCAGTTTTGCAAGGCCCAGCTGAAAGTTGACAACCTGTTTTATCAACAAACTATGTACCCATCAGACAAATTTGATGCTAGAAAGAAAACAGACCTGAATCCTCAGCCATTCATAGGGGGGTCCATAACAAGGATACCCATTCCTGAAATTTGTGCATTAATGACCAAGTCAAACTCATACGCAAGCCAGACTGTTGAATCTAGCAACAGGGGTCAGACATGACTTACAGGTGACAGATGAACAGCTTGCAAACAACTGGCCATTGCCTCCTCCATATCCTGTTTGCTGGAAAATTTAGCAAATTCAGACCATCCACTTGAGTAACAAGATCAAAGAAACTCAATGAATTGTACAATTCAGAGTTGATGATTTTCATACTCATGTGCAGTAGAAGAGATTCTTTGAGACAGATTACCTGCCACGCATGCTGTGCACCAGAGCCATGCCTGACCATGGAAGGGCCAAAGTAGCATCTGCACTCCGAGCTCTATCAAAAGCCTGCTTTGCCAACTCCTGCTCACCTTCGCACAAATACAGCTGTCTCTCCATTGACATAGTCCAAAGTTTAATACCACATGTATGCATATATGGCTACTTGTAACTACAAAGCAACAATTTATTGACTAATGCTTTTGATAGGGAACTATCAAAACTCATCAAAAGCTGGAGAAGAGGTGAAGATGATAAGGCGTGCCTGCCCAAGGTGAGCCCAGGTGAGAGCATGGTATGCATCAAGCCGCAGAGCTTGGATAAAAGCATGTTGCTTCAAGGCCTTGGGTTGTACTAGAATGCCAAATGTCACCCACATGTCTGCGTTGGTCCCGTCTAACCGCAATCCTCCCAACATTGCTTTCTCTGGTCCACTCCTGCAAATAAACAAAAAATTCCGGCTTCATTCATAATTCTTGCAAGTTGGCTGAATATTTCCGCCATTCATATCTATGAAATTGCAGAGAAAACTCCCCAACAACAGTTTGAAACTAGCATGCTAAGGATTGATGTGGTGGTCATATTACTATGAGTGTGACTGTCTCCACCATTTGTGCAAAGCATAGTCAGCAGAGGTGGAGGTTCAAAGTTACCATGCTGGTGAGCTTGCTGTTTTATCTCGTTGAAGAGAAGAAACAAGCTCCATTGCTATAGCACAGTCTGCAAATACACTGCCCTGGTCAGGGCAGAGGTGCAGCAAATGCAGATATGCCCGCATAGCTCTCTTGGCTGCAGCAACACGTTGCTGGCACCATGCTTTAATTCTCTCATGAGCATAAGCTGCCACAGTAGCACTCACATCACCCATCCCAACTGCTTCAACTCCTGCTTCAATAACTTCACATGGCAATATTTGAGCATAGGTAACCTGTGTCACCATAGCAAGGTCACACATTAGTGGGTCCCCATTTGGACAAACTGCTCAGTAGTGCACCTTGCTTGTAGTGAGCACAAACCCAGGCCCTACAAAGGAGAATTCACCCAAATTAGATACAATACCACTGGAGCATATCTTGTTTCTGCACAGACCATCTAACACCAAAGGAAGGCACTGGTGGAAATACCTCAATGTCACCCAACAACTTCCAAGCTGCAGCAACTCTGCCATTGCTTGTGGTGCAGTGGGAGACAACTTGAGATGCTTCCTGGAGTTTCAGACACATAAGTTGCTGGATCAAGTGAGAAAAAAGGCACTTTTATCAAGAGAATTCCATCAATCAAGGTGACATTCACAGGAAACACATACAGCTGGAGATACAGCTTTAGAGGGAAAAAATATCCTGGACAATACCTCCAGAAGTGTTGCAGCCCATGCAAAAGCCCCAGTGCTGATGCATTCACGAGCACGACCTAAAAGTGCAGTGGCAAGTCCGCATTGTGCAACAACATGTTGTGGAGCTTTATCTAAGGCACTATGGAACATTTCACTTGCCTGCAAATAAAAAGGATGGTGATTAGAACCTCTCTCCAAGAAGCTTCGAGCAAGCTCTCAAATAACACAAATTCTACAAGACCTAGAAATGACCTTCCACATAACCTACTGGCTGTGCTCTCAGTCTGGAACCTGGGTAAAGGAAGCCAATGACAACAGGATGTTGCCACTCTGCAGTAAAGCAAAGACTGGTGAAGCTTCTTGTAATGCAACAGCACGGCCATATGCCTGCCACACAACAGGGTGCACATGAGAATTTAAAAAATTTGCTGAGTGAGAATCAACTCTGAAGGTACACAGCCACCTTGAGTGCAGCAGTAAACATGCCAAGCTGCTGATATGCCACACCAAGAGCCTGCAAACACAAACCATTGCATCCCATACACCAATGAGACACCAGTACCAATCTTAAATTTTTAAGCTTCAGATATTTGCATGCATACAATAAAAATTGCTCATAAGAGACAACTAGATGAGCACATGGACCAATTTGAAAGATAGTTACCTCCCATGAGCTTCCATCTGAAGAATAGCCTCGAAGAGCATGCTGCAGGTTTGCCACTGCTTCTGACCAATGCCTTGCTTGCAACTGTTCAAACCAACCAGAACCCCACATCAATAACAATTGCTGCTATGATACTAAAGTTGTTGGCACCTCTGCAATCCATTTTCACTACTGAGCACCTAGAATCCTTGACAAGCAAAATTCTGGAGATTGACAAGCAAGCAAGGAAACAGGAAAACACAACCTCAAAGAAGAGTGCATAGGTCAATAACCTCCATAAAACCCAGACGACGCCATGCCCAAAATGCTCGAGGAGAGTGCTGACATGCTTCACGGCATATAGCAGCCTCCAACACCAGCTGCCCTCCTTGTTCCAAGAGATTACAGAGTGCTTCCTATAGCCCACACCCATCAACTTTGTTCTTGATACAATGACTGCTAAGCATAAGTGTTGCAATAATGATTCTACTATTGTATGCTGCAGCAGCCACCCTTCAACCTGAACATAGAAGCAGGCAAGGAATCACATACCCCTGCCTCTTCATCTTCGGAATTCAATGTAATAGCCTTCTGGTAGCAACGAGCAGCTCGCCGTGTATCTCTCGCATTCTGCTGGTAGTAATGGCCTAGATAGCGGAACACATCTGCCTCCCTTGGATTCAACCTGGCAGCCTCCACCAACTGTGCTACAGCCCGTTCCTTCCCTTGCTCACCTCCTGTTTCCCAGTAAACCAAGCCCTGCAGTTGATAAGCACATTAGCAAACCCCTACCTCATACTTCTAAGAAGTGACATAAGCAACACATCTCCGAAATGCTACCAGAATTTGGCCCTTTTTTGATTCTAACAAAAAAATATGAAAATAGTCAATTGACACAACATGGAACAAAACAGAATGGTTTTTTTCCACCGAGGGCTCACACATCCATGAATTCCCACACATAACTGGCAGCGACATTCATCATGGCAGTATCAGCATGATCTAGTAGTGATTTTGGACCTACAATTTCTGCTTGAAAGGTGGCTATGAATCTTCGTCCTAGACACTAAAAAGTTTTTGCTTTTTTGCCACACGTTTGCTTGCACCGATTTGAGAGAGGATAGATGTGAAAAAAGAGCCAAAAAAAAAATCAGTGGGTGAGAGACAAAGAGAAGTTGCAGTAATAGGAGTAGCAATACCAGGCGACGGTGATAGCTGGAGTTGTCACTACAAAGATTTACCGCTTGCTCCAAGAGCTTCACAGCTTCGTCCACAGACCCCTGTTGAAATGCTACCCATCCTCGATCTGCCAATGCCTCATGGCTAATCTCTTTGGCATCGCTTGATGACGATACGGCTTTCGCATCCAAACTTACTTCTTTTGGCATTCTCGCCTATTCCCCTTACTACAAAGAACCCTCGCACCTTCAACCCACCCCCGCAAAAGTAACTAGGTGCCCACCACACATGCAAGGCAGATGTTCATCACCCAATAGGGGGAAAAAATTTGAACACCACAATCAAAATTTGAGGAAACCGGAAAACTTCACAAAGCAGATAACAAAACTCTCAATCGCTCTCTTGCTGGTCATCAAACACAAAACAAAGCAAGTTCTCGCCTAAACTCCAGTGTATACAGGGAACTCCAGACACTAAGCTGCTGCAAGTGGGATAGCCAATTTCTGCAGGTTTCAGGGACAAAACAGCTCTGGAGGCGGACGGTTATATCAGACGGTAAGTCTTGGGAGAGGTTGAGGACCGCAGGTTCTCAAAAGGCAATGTAGTAACAAACCGACGCTGGTTCAAACCCCAGTAGCGGCAGCGTGGTCGTTCTGAAAGTCGTGTGCGGGGGGTGGCTTGGTGGGTGCAGTTTGTTGAGAAGCGAAGGAGCGATAAGAAGAAGAAGAAGAAGAAGAAGAAGGGTCGAAGTCGGTGGTGGGTGTTTTGGTGTTGTAGATAGAATCTGAGAAGTTGTTGTTGTTTTGGTTGTTGTTTGTCTGGTTGCTGCTCGCTCGGTGATGGAGGGCGGCGGGGAAGATGAAGAGAGGATGCATGAAGTGGCTCCTGATTTGAACGATGCAATAGAAGAAGAGGAAGAAGAGGAGGAAGAGGAGGAGGAGGAAGTGGAGGAGCAGCAGCAACAACAGCAGCAACGGCATGTAGGTGAAGATGAGCCACTACAGCAGGATGACGGTACGAAACAGGAGGGAAGTTTTCAGAATGAAGGGACAGCGAAAGACGCTTTGGTAGAGAGGGAAGGCAAAGGTTCGCGAGACGCCTTCGCAGGCAAGACGCCCAGTTCAGGGTTAGTTGCCAGGGTCCCTAGCTCCAGCTCCAACTTTAGCTTGAGGTTTAGCATCAGATGTAGCACGAGTGTATATGAGGTGTGGATGTATAGTAGTTGAAGGGGTTACTGGGTTAGGTAGAGTTTTGCTTCTCTCCTTTCTGTAGCTAACGTCGTAACCATTTGCTTATAGAGGGAAAATCTTCATCGGCGGCCTCTCTTCGGATACTTCTACAGGTATGTCATCGCTTTCTACCTTCCGAACATTCTTTTGTTGTCTTCTTAAGATCATGTTCTTTTAGTTCGTCAATTTTTTTCTCTCTCTTTTCTTCCCCTGTTTCTTTTTTGGGTATTTCCTTTGCTTCTTCTATTTTGTTTTACATTTCTCTTTTCTTCTTGGGGTTTTTATGGCCTCCTCCTTCTCTTCTAGTTTTTGTTGAGCTCAACAGCATCATGGCTTAGTGTTCCTGTGACTGACAGTATCATGATAGGAAACTCACTATGTTGTTCAATGTTTGACATTAACCTGCATCTTCTGCTGGGAGCTGATGAACTCAGCCTCAGTGGTGACATTATGGTATGTGGTCAATTCCATACATGTTGCTGTTGAAGGTCCCTGGACATCTGTCTGACCATTGCAGTTGTTCAAACTGCTCATCAGTTTTGGTTTTGTTTTCTCTTACCTTTAGGGCTAAGTTTCCTTTTTCGCATGCTTGCTACTTGGTTGCTGTTATGGTCTCAAATGTGAATTATTTGTAGCCTTATGACTGGGTTGACCCTCATTTCTATTCAGGTTGACTTAAATTTTAAGTATGGAGAAAATCTTGTTACTCATGAAGGTATTATTTACCTGTGTTTGTGGTACTAATGCTGCTCTACTAAAGTGGTCTGTATGAACATTTGTTTCCTCTTTTTATGAAGAACAATAGCAAAGTTTGGTAATTTTAAGCATATTGGCATGTTGAGGCTTGCTTGCATACTCCTGGTTACACTCTGGTTCTTTTGTTGCCGAAGTTGTATGCATCTGATGAGAAAGTCCTGGACCTGCTGCCTTCTCCCTTCTAGTGTCCAACTGATGCAATGCATTCTGCTGTGATGAAAGTCTGAAAAATTGCATGTCACTGAAGCTCTCATGAAGGATTGTAGTTTTCAAGACATTTGATGACCTATATGTCATCAAAGTCAAATTTCCACAAAAGCTTATATCACTGAGAGTTGTTTATTTTGGGAGGGGCAGCAATCAAGGTTCTTGCAGCTTCTGTGTTCTTCCGCTTACACTTTTTGCTCATGCAGACAATCTCACACGCCACTTCAAGAAGTATGGCGAGATTATAGATGCTGTCATCATGAAAGATCGCTCCACAGGTCATCCACGTGGGTTTGGCTTTGTGACATTTGCGGATGCATCTGCGTGTGAGCGTGTTGTGCAAGACAAGCATGTCATAAATGGAAGAACGGTAAGTGGTGGTGAATTATTTTATGTGCCTGACCTGTACCAGCTTGCTGGGCCTGCAGAGTCTATGTCCTCTCCTAGTTAGGTTTTACAGCAGCGCTCGTTTTTTCAGCCTTGCTTATTCACAGCATCATGTGCTAGAGTGGGAGACAGACCATTAGTGGTGGATGGGTATGCTCACTAGATGTAGCTGCAGGTGGAGGCCAAAATCTCAATTCCTCGTGAAAATATGGGTGCAAGTAAAGGACCGAAGACTAAGAAGATCTTTGTCGGAGGCATTCCTCCTTCTATCGTAGATGGTATGCAGAAAGTGCTTTGCTGGCATTAGCCTTCCCCTCCCTTTGTGTGTATACTTGAGAGAGCAGATACTCATGTAGTTTTCGTTGAACCCGCCTGCTAGAACCAGACCTTCCGATTCCTAAGCAGAAGCATCTTATGTAGCTAAATGTGAAGCTGCATATGGGGGTGGTGACAATGGCTTATACAATGTTATCTTTGCAGAGGAATTCAGGAGCTACTTTGCTGCATTTGGAAATGTGGTGGAGCATCAAATCATGCAGGATCATAGTACTGGTCGCTCTCGTGGCTTTGGATTTGTAACCTTTGACAGTGAACAGACTGTTGAGGATATTCTTGCACAGGGGAAAATGCATGAACTTGGAGGAAAGCAGGTTAGCAATGCTTGTTTTCATGAATTGCTCTTTAAGTTAGTAGATTCTTTTAACGAGGCAGCTGCAAGCATCCTAGGGTTATATTTGTTTACTTTGTTGGGTATGCAGGTGGAGATTAAGAAAGCAGAACCTAAACGACCAGTTCAAGCCAATCCAGGGCATGGACCTGGGGGGACTGGAGGAGGTGGAGGTTACAATGCTGGTGGTGGTGGATCTTATGGAGGATACTCTGAGGGAGCCTATGGCAGTATTAGTGGTGGAGGCTATGGTGGCCCATACAGGTCTGGAGGAGTAGGCTATGGTGGAAGAGGGGGAGGAGGGTATGGAGGTGGTGGATATGGGGGTGGATATGGAGGAGCAGGCATGTATGGTGGGGGAGGATATGGTGGGGGTGGCACAGGTGTAGGGGTTTATGGCAGTGGTGGCATGGGTGGAGGATATGGAGGAGGCTATGGCTCAGGTGGGGGATACGGTGGTGGTATGATGGGTGGTTATGGAGATGGAGGTGATGGGTATGGAGGTATGGGTTATGGTGGATACAGTGGTGGAGGATATGTTGGAGGTGGCTATGGAGCAAATGGAGGGTATGGTGCAAGCTATGGGAGTAGTCGAGGATATGGCAGCAGCAATGGGCGATATCATCCCTATGGCAGGAACTAGATTTCCTGCTGTGCCATGGTTCATTGCCATTGGGCAATATAGGAGAGCAGGCAAAGGTCTTTTGCAAATTAGTGACTTATGTCCAAATTCTTTTGCAATGGTCCAGTTGTCAGTTGGTTGTAAGTTGTCTTTGCCGCTGCTGTTGCAGAAGATTTTTGTGTTGCAATTGAAATTACTGTCATACACTTTGGTGCAATTTCGGGTGTTCTCACCTCATATGACTTGTTCCCCTTGCACATTTCTCTATGCCATGGTCTCATATATCCAGAGTGCTTTCTTAGTAGACATCAGACTTCTAAGTTGCGGTACTATCATACATACTACTGTTAATGGTCCCTGAGCAGGTGTGAGACTGGCACTTTTGTTCATACTGGTGTGTGTTTTTTGTTTGTTTCTGTCTTACCTAGTTTGGTTCTTTCTGTGGCTTCCTGAGGAAGTGTTCACCTTGCTGTTTCTTCTTCATTGTGAGAATGGAGGTTTCTCTATTCTTATGAAAGATATATTAGTAGACATCAGACTACATACCTATAAGCATGAAGTAACTTCTACCAAGAGCTCATCCTCTTGCTGCAGATCACAGTGCCAAAAATTGAATACAAACAATGGTTTGGAATCTAAGACTTGCAAAGGACAGTTCCTCAAGTGAGGTTGTACTATTGAGTCAACCATAGGAGGAAAGAGCTTCTGTTGTTTTCCAAAAGGTAACTGAAATTATTCTTGATCAAAATTGCAGTACCAAACGTACATTGGAAAACACAGGGACACATTCATTGGAGGTGCAGTTGTGCAATCTGAGCTGCAAGTTGATAATAGGTAGTGATTACCTTGCTAGGCTAGTAATCCCTCTCTCCATGAACTCAGCCCTGTTGATAACAGGCAATGATTACTTTGCTAGACTAGTGATCCTTCTATCCATGGAGTCAGCCCTGTTGATAGCAGGCAATGACTACTTGCCAGACAGGTATCCTTCTCTCCTTGAACTCCACCCTGTTGATAACAGACAATGATTACGTTGCTAGACTAGTGATCCTTTTCTCCATGAACTCAGCCCTGCTTGCAACCAAGTGGGTTGTCCATTCCCCTTATGTTGCCATTGGCCAAGATAGATTATGTTTGTCATTGTGACCATTAATGAACCTCTTGCTATGCTTCTTGCATCCTCTTCAATTGGACATGACTGGGGATAGGAATGATCCAAAACTTCTTTCATGACAAACCTCTCAGCAGTTTAGGCTATCATAGAAACATAATTCAGCTTTCTTTCCTGTTGAGTTTCTTTTCACTTGATCTACAGAAACCCATGACTTGAGGGGATAAATGCAGAGACAGTCTGGAATGGAGAAGATCCAACAATTGAAATAAAGCAACATGCAGCACACATCATGTACAACAAACTGTGATTGAGTAGCAAGTTTGATTCTCTTCAAAATACGGGGTTAAGAGCCCAGTTGATTAGACATCCTGAGATGATTAGGTAGTGAGAGCCCTTAAATCCCAATCAAGAGTTTGATGATCTGAGTGTGCTACAGAAGCAAAATGTCCATTGTGGTAAGGAGAGTTATAGTTTGACTAGTGAGGCAGACCCCTCAACAACACTTAGTCAGAACTTTGTTGTGCACCTGAAAAATAGCACCTTAAAAGAACCGATTCATCTTCAGATTGACAGATATACTTTTACTCCTCTTCATCTGCTGCATTGTCATCAAGAGCATCTGGGCTTGGAATGCATCCTCAACATTGAGTGCATTGGCCATTTGCATGCATTCTATCTGATGGACTGCACTGCCACTATCTGAGGAAGTAATGACTTTGGAAAATGTGAAGCAGCTTTGGTAAACAAACTTTGATGAATTCAGACTTAAGGACTTTGATGTTCAGACTAAGGTTGCAGGTTTTACCTCAGTGGCATGCAGGCAGATTTCACAATGTTGCTTACGTCAGCTGCAGTCTTCCTATGTCTGTATATCTCTTTGTTGCCTGTGCTCATCCAAGAAATACTTTCTCCCCACGTCCAATTCTCTTCCAGAGCTTTTCATGGAAGGAAGGCAGGAGGTGGTGAAAGGAAGGAGAAGAATCATTGGCTATATTGTGATTGAACTCCTGTTTTGCTCCTTCATCAATCCTCTCCTCCCACTTTCTGACTTCCTCAGATGTAATTTCTGTTATCTTAGATATTATCTTTGATTGCCTATGTTTCTTGTCTAGCTTTCTTGGCGCTCTAAATGCAGACACAAAAAAGATACTACACATTTTTGAAGAGAGTTCACAAGAATTTGTGGGCATACCTTCTGGGGAATGCCATGTGGAAGGAGCAAAAAAGATTGGTCATGAAAACATAAGCTCCTCAACAATTTCCAAGACCTTGTTTTTTGGACCCAAACAATGGAGACATTTTCTGCAAATCCTTGAGAGCTCAAAGACTGAAGCGACATTCAGATCGAGCACTAAAACTTGGACCATGCACACACAATTTGACAAGGTGACAAACATACCAAACTGCACAATGAAACAAATCTCCAGAGAAATACTCATTGGGAAATCCCCAGAATGGGAATCCTGGCTTGTTACTCTCAATTGTGCTTCAAAACTGCTGAATTTTCATCTGGATTTTTTGGAGACATCATTTGAGTTGAGGAAAGATGAGAAGAAGAAGATAGGGCAAAAGTGTGAACTACTGTGAAGAACTAAATCATAACACTTGTGCATACACCGAGCAGGTTGTCATCCCATTTGAAGAGATCATGTTCAGGATTCCTTCCAGAGATCTTGAATTCTGGAAAAAAGCCACAGAAACAATGCACTCAAAGATTAAACAGGGTGATAAATGAAAACAGATGTTGAAATTGCGCAAACTTCCGCAGTCCCCAAACAACAACAGCAAGCAGCTGAGATGTGTTTACTGATATTTTCTTTCCAAAACTCCATGATTCAAGTGATGTTGTTTTGGGTCTCCCATAATCTCTAATTGTAGCAGCAGCCCCTGCTCAGGAATCTCTTGCCCACATGATGAATCAGTACCAATCATTGCTCGATCCACTTATGGGGTGCAATTCTGCTTTTTGCTGATGTTCTCCTCCTCCACCACCACCACCACATGGTTTGCTTGGGAGTAGATGATGCCCACACTTGACTGGAGCTCTCTCTCTCTTGTATCTCTCTCTCTTGCTGCAACCTTGGAAAACATTGAAGAGTGTGTTCACCCAAATTGATGGACTTCAGCAAACAAGAATCTAACCAGGCCCAATTCCATCCAATTTCTCACTTGCAAGTCTGGAATATGCATGATTCAACAAGGTTCAACTGGAGATTCCACACAAGAAATTTAATCTTGGCTTCATTTCTGCTTAACCACATCAGCAATGTTCTTCACAGTTGCTTGGTTGCTTGATCCAACTAAGAAAAAGAAGAAGAGGGTAACCATTGAATTTGTTGTTATTTTGGATGCTAGATAGAGCTTGCTAACTTTTAACAATGAAATTTCTATCTATGATAACATGATTGCCTTGATCCATTACTAATTACTGCAGCTCCCATCACATTGTTCGTCTGCAGCATTGATGACACCCACAACTTGTTTGGGAACTTGTTGAAAACATTCAAGCAACTGGTCTCTATTCTTGAGTGTGTTAATACTCTGTTTATAGATCCCTGCACTTAGTTCAACACTAGTATTTGCTAATTAAATGACACAAGACATCATCAAATTCTTTGATGTTATTAGAGATACAAAGTTTAAACACACATCAACTTAGCAACCCGATAATGGGAGGGACCATGGCAGCAATCTACTAGAATTTCTGCACCAGATGATGATGTGCTCATATCCTCCCACAGTAAAATCTATTTGAATGACAAAAAGAAAATTGATCTCTTCTGCTGGAAGGAGGGGTTGAGCTAACGTACTGTTGTGTAGCAAAAAAATTATTTGTGGGTTGACTCTGCCGACACCTTGCCATCCCTTTATCTCCGAAAGACCAAAATTATCAATTGAACTTCCATCTATAAAAGCTTGATCGAATATGTTATGTTAGCTGCTGATATGATTTTCTCTTTGTATGTTTTTCTGTTCCAGTATACTTAAACTTCTTGGCAGCTGAACAAAATGGAAGAAAAAAACCCTGTTCAGTAAATCAAGTTTAGCAGCTAACAAATCCTTAATGTTCCATAGCAAACTGTTGTGACTCCCCTGCCAATGCACACCAGTCTTTTCTTACCATACATAAACTGTCTGGCCATAGTGTTGTTGTTGTACGTGTCAATCAGGCCTTGCCAACATTTAGGGGTTGAGGTCCAACTCATGGTGTATTGATGTTGCTACAGAATTGATTGGACCACCATCTGCATACTTCTCATGACAGGCTCTCCAAACTATGATCAGACTTACGACCTGTAACACATGGTGGGGTTCTAGATACCACCAGGTAAAGGAAGCAAATTGGCATCATGATGAGCCTCAAGAGATTTGAGAAGGGCTTCTGATGTTGCAAAAATCCAAAGATCTAAACCTAAAAAACACACGAATGCCAACACACACCTTTTTCCTTCAGGAGGACTAGCCTTAACCCCTAAACATTGACAAGACCTGATTGGGCATCATAAGTATTGATGTGGTTGTTGATTGGTGCCAACTACAAACCCATTTGCAAAGCCAGTTGCTGCTGCTCCTTGAACCCAACAATGATCAACACCTTCAAACAATCTCGTGAAGTGTTTCTGTCCAGTTTACCAGTGCCAGAACTGCACAGAACAAAATCATATTTGCAGCAGATCAAATTCTGGTAATCCTATCCTTGATATTTACCATGTCAACAACAGAAGAGCACAGAAAATGTAATCGCATGAGCTTTAAGAATGGACTGAGGACTAGTAATACACAAGTAGCAAACAAGAAGTGAAAAATTTCCTCACTATTTGCCAAAAGCAACAGACTGACCCACAAGTGTGTGAGATACAAAGAATGGACACTGAACAGTGATCAAATAGACATGAGAGATTTCTTGCATATTTTGCATAAATAACAAGACCACACCAACAATAGCAATAACACCACCACCACCATCACCACAACAACAAAACAGCAAAAACCATGAAGACTATCACACAGCCTTGCACATACCTCTCTCCATTCACAATCACTCCATGTTTCAGCAGTTTGTCTATATAGCCTAGTACATACCTCAGGAAAAAAAAAATGGGCTTTTTAATATTTCAGCCATGGAATAAAATCAGGGACCATGTAATTGTTACAATAGAATTTTCCTCTCTTATCGTGACACCTTTATCATGCTTCTGCACGTCTGTCTGCACCACCAGAAAACCCACCACCAATATGCATCATCAGAATGATCTGATTCCTTTTTTGTGTGTTCCTCTCTCGACTTTGATGAATTAAAAGTGGTAGTGACCTTAGCGTGAGTATCAGGGTCGTCAGTAGTTTTTTTGGATCATATTCTGTTTAGGGTAACTGTGGACTTTTTCTACAGGAATCTCACTATATCCACTAGTACTTAGAAGCGGTGGTGATGCAAAAATCTGTCCTGGGGTGTTTAGGACAGCCGTCCTGTAGACTTTTTAGACCAGAATGTACGAACGTGATGGCATGCAGGCCACGACATTGACTCTGGACAAAAGAAGCCACTCAAAATCATAGGTACCTCAAAATTGCTGCTGGAATCTTCTTGCTAGTCCAAGTAATTTTGAATAGTACAGTGCTTTTACCATAATATATATCTCTGGAAAAAGACAAGCTTTCCATTTTTTACAAGATTGTTCTCTTGGTGGATATGGAAAGTCGTTGCAAGAGATTAAGGGACCCACCTGCCGTTTGTGCAAACACACGATTGTGGTCCTGCTCTTTTGACTTGGTCATCTGAGCCTTGAGGTCTGTGCAGAGAATTGAGGAAGAAGCAAGAAGAAAATTTTAAGGAAGCACAAACCTCTCTCTGAATTTGAAGCACCACCCCAAAGGTTGGTGATTACTGGAATCTTTCTTTCAGTCATTCTCCCTTTTTGGAAGCGTAGTAATAGTAACAAGTGGATTCCGCCGAAATCGAAGAAGGATGCAACGTTGTTGTATCATCAGTTGTATCACTAACAGCCTCTGTCCAGAAGAAAGACAAACATTATTTTGCCCGAATTTTCATCAATCCCCAAATCTGTGGACTTCTTCCACAATTGATAAGACTACAGTGCAATCTCTTGAGATTTGGACAAGGATCGGATGAGTCTACATACGTGGAGAAAGGAAATGGGGTTGAGCATGCATTCAGAGCTTACTATTTTGGATCACAACTGTAGGATTTTATGACGTCTGCTTCATGCTTCAGAAGAGAATCAAGCCAACGCGAATCAAGCGGACGAAGCATCAAGCAGACCTCATAACATGGGGAAAGCAATCTAGGGTTCAGGGTTTAAGAAGCTTTATATGATTTGAATTCTTTCTCCAGAATAAAAGTCATCCAGTTCCCAAACCTCAGACATCTGAGTAGGTCGCTGATGATGGGCCATAAACAAGTGCAACAGAGAAGAAGAGTAGGAAGCAATTCTGAATGTAGGAATGTTGAATTCTTGAGGACTTGAAGGCTCCGAGGTTTCACACAATCCATCGTTTCAAACGCCCTTGACAATGGTGAAAATAACTGGCTGAAGGTTCTTCTCCGAAATGCTCATGTTGTTTCCATGATCTAAGCTTTTAGAGACTTGTCACAGAGTTTCGGAGTTATGGAGGAGCTCCACCAAGGAACTTCTAAGAAGTGCATTGAGACAACAAAGAATCTACTACTCTTGGTTGTGGCTTTTCATCACTTTGATAATAAGTATTTCCATTAGCTTAAAAGGCTTTATGAGCATGCGGGGATTGGATAACATTTTCCCCAAACCAATGCTGCTACTCATCATCATGTTTTGCACTATAAGTTTGTAGCTTTCATCCCATGGAGATTGAGGTGGTTAACTTGAAGCTTTGTGTGTTCAGTTCTGTATTTGTGTTTTTTCACACACAACATGACAAGATCCAGACTTCCACCATGCCACGGATGAGGAGATGGTGACATTAGATGCTAATGTTACTTAGGAGTTGGTGTTTATCAAGGACAAGAAGGGTGCAAATGGGTGTATAAAGTCAAGCACAATACAGATGGATCTATGAGCAGGTACAGAACAAGGTTGGTTGCCAAAGGTTATGCCCAAACCTATGGCATATGTGCACTCAGAGGAGGCCCTTTGGATAATTATGCTCTCAACACTCCTTGGATCCAATCTTAGCACTTGGTGCTGTCTCAAGGTGAAGCACAACCTCCCAAGGGTTCGTACTTTTGAGGGCACCATGAAGGACCTGGCCGAGATGACAAGTGGTACTGTTCTGGGCATATTGAGAAACAGATCTGATATTGAACAATAATTATTTTATCATTGATGAACAGTCCTGGTGAGTCATGAGTTTTCTTGCAATTGAGGTGTAAACAAAATAAAAGATGAACATTCAAATTTATCACTTTGTTTCCTCTTTATTAACTCATAACCTTTGATCTCATTAGTAGAATGTTGTAGGACTGAGTTAAGTAGATGTGCCTTGTGATAGTATGGAGATCATGATCACAACAATATTAGGACCATGATGTCACCAACAGCACCACTTTGGCTCAAGGGCCAATATCAGAATATGAATTAACAGGGTGTTCATGATGTTGGTGCCAATATGTATGTCTGTGTGTTGCAGAAGTGCACAAAGTTCACAATGGGAAGCAGGTGCATGCCCATATTACCCAAAAGTGGTTTGCAGCAAAATCTTCAGGTTGTTAATGCTCTATGTGTATGTCAACTGTTGGACTATGTTAGTTGCTAGTCAAGTCTTTGACAAACTTGTTTCCTGTTTTTCCTGGAATGCAGTGACTGCAGCATATTCTGGGCACAGTCACGGTGGGGAGGCATATAAAGTCTATCTATGCATGCAACAAGGTGTGAAGCCAAACACCATGACTGTGCCCAGCATATGGTTATATGAGCATCCCCACCAAGCTCACTTAGTTGATGAAGGCCATGAGTACTTCCTTTCTAGTGTGAAGACTACATCATTACACCTGCACAGCACTTGGATGAGCTCAGGAGTTCATCAATAAATATGCCAATTGAGGCAGATACATCTTGAACACAGTGCTTGGTGGTTGCAGAATCATGGCAACATTAGAGCTAGCAGAATGTGCTGTAGATTGCAGTCTCAAACTGGAACCACACAATGTTGCTGTGTATGTACTACTGTTGTATGACCTTAATATTAAGGCCCCATGTGTCAAAACAAAGTAGTAAATGTTTCTCAAAGTGCTAAAGACTGCATATGCATCAACACTACTGCTTTCTTGAATTAGCATAGTAGTTTGCTGTGAACTCATTGGAAGACATAAGCTTTGAATAATACTCTTTTTTGGCACAGGCTCATGAATTCTCTTCCCCTTTCTTCCTTGAAATGTTTACCAGGTGTGCAGTTTGGATGCATAGACAACCTGGAGATAATTCTCCCTATCTTCTGGAGATAGTGAAGACATAGATAGGTAACACCCATCTTTCAGCTTCAGACTAAACAGACCCCATGGATTGAAGTACAAATAGGTATATAGTTTTTGAGAGAACAGGCTATTAGGTTGGAGTCCTCTCTCTCTACCTGCTGCATTGGCAAAAGGACAGTTCTTGTAACCTTGTGTGTGAGTAGCACCCTTCCGAGATGAAAGGGGAGGAGTACTTGCATTGAGCCAGCATTGCAGCACTGACTCTTGTTCCAGAAACAGCCTCACTAGGAATTGCACTTAGGAGTTCCTGCATCTCTTCCTCAGAAAGCTTCACACTCAGAGCTCCAACATTTGCCTCCAAATTTGCCTTCTTTGTTGTCCCAAGAGTGGGTACTGTACCATTCCCACCTTTCTGAAGAACCTACGCCAATGCTAACTGGCTTAATAAGCATTTCTTCTCTGCAATTTTGCAGACTTGCTCCCGTAAGAGCTTGTTCTTCTCAAAATTCTCCTGTTGTGCCAGTGATATCAATGTCTAACAAAACCAACAGTATACCCTATTATAAACTTGATGCTCCATTTGAAGACCATTGCCCCTGTTTCTGCTCACAAGTGGGTAGACACTCGATTGGTGATCATTAGATCTAGCTTTAAGGCAAGGATGGAAAATTACTTGCAAGTTGGAACAGTGATAGGGTGCACAGAATGATCCCAGCAAATTTCAGATGGTGATGCCTCCAAGAGCCCAATGTACTTGATCTTCTCTTCCTCCACTAACTTCTTCATTCTCTCCTACCTGAAGACAAGCAACCTTAGAACCAGAATAGTTTTCTTTAGGCAAGAAATGCATTTCATCATTGTAATCTGCTGCTCAGAAAGTCAATTGTGATTTTCATCTTCTGACTAATTTTCCAGTAAAATGTAACGTGATGTTTTCTTTATTAGAATGTTTCCATTTCCAGGAACAAACTCTTGCATGAGATTGTAATAAGTCATCTTTCAGGAATGGTTATAGCACATTGGTTATGCTTGACTGAGAACAGGACATTTGAAGAAAACATGTCAATTCAGGACTCACAAGCAACAGCATCACAAGGACATGAAGGTGCATCTCTTACAGTGATTTCAATTGGAACTTTAATATCCACATGGTGCTGGTAATAAATATCAATTTCCTCAACACCGAGCCTTTTCAAGCTTGCCTCACAAGCTGCTTGAACATACTCCAGATCTCCTTAAACAATATGTTTCCCATCCTTGTGATTACTAAATGGCGTTGGTACAAATTTGCACCTTGTCCCAAATTCCTACATCTCCAAGAATGCAGCAATTTGTCTCAGCCCAGGTACTACTAGATCCAAAAGATAGGACACCCCACAGCATGGGGGGTAGTTGAGTTACAAGGATTTGGTGATCAACCTAATGTTGTTCTTTAACAACATATAATTTTCTTGTGCTTGCTTATGGTTAGTAAATGGTTGGTACATTTCATGTTATTCAGAAGGGCCTCCCCACATCTATAATTTGCCCTGAGTATCGTGCATACAAGCATGACATGGCAGATCTTGTTGACCAACAAGAACTAGAAGCCATTGAAGGCAGCATGGACTCTGTGCTGTTGTTTTGGCAATGACGTGCAAAAGTTGTCAGCTTTCAGCTTGACTTCACATACTTAAGCTTGTCAGTTGAATCAAGATCCATTGAATGCTTGTTAATCAATTCAGATGAAGGTGAGAAGGATGATGCCTGTAGCAAAATTGTCCTCTGGAAATTGTGCAGAAGATTTCAAGCCATAATGACTAGTCACAATTTCTTTGATATAGAATAATTGTTCTGAGCATCCATTTGGTGCAGCAATGTCTCATCCTGCTGCAAAGAATTGTCTACAAAAAGTTATTCATGTCTATGAACATAATCTGTTAATTTGGTGACAAAACTCTCATGATTAGTGACACCAAAATTAGGTTGCTTGGTGATGTCTATGGGAGGCCACACCATATCTCACTTGTTTGATGAACCATGTTCTGTAGCCATTAGGGCCATGTACAGATAGGCAAAATATGGATAGTCTTGCCAATGGCATAAGATGGACAGTTTGTTTTGTTTCAGATCCATCTGCCATTTTGAAGCTCAACTGTGGTATTTCAGGGGATTGTTTTAAGAGGGTTTACAAGTTCAAGATACTCACATTACCTTACACTCCAAAATGAAAATATTGAAATTACTCTTTGAAGCAAGCATGACTGTAACTTTCTCTGATTGAGTTTGGAAGTTAAACTTCAGAGAGATGTGTGATACAAGTTTATTTGTGATTGAGTTCCCCTACCCTGAGTATTTTGTGCAGGAGAGGTGCATTTGATAAATCCCAAGGGAGGCTTTTGATGAGTTCTACTCTACCAGCTGCCCCTCTTTGCATGTGAAAGTCCCTCTCTATTTCAGTTGATTTCTATCTGCTAGCTCCTTCATTCCAGAGGTCTCTGATTTTAGATAAGCCTTCATGAGTCTCAACCATCGGTTGCCATACATGAGTCTGGAACAAGGAAGAGAACAACTTCCCCCATGTTCCTGGTTCTCCATTTGGAGGCAGCCACATTTTGTTAACAGATTACTCAATAACTGTGAGGGCATTCAATTGGGGACAGAGAAGCCATGAAGGCTCATTAAAAATTTCTATCCTTCTCATGAACACTCATGCATGGCAACCACCTGGACTCTGATTTTCTGATAAGCCTTCATGAGTCTCAACCACTGCTTGCTAACTCATTTTTTAGTTCTTGGGCTTAGGCCTAAGTGTAAAGCCAATGGGTCTGAATTCCAGCTATCCACCAAAAGGAACGCTCTATTTTAAGTTGGGACCATTCTTGGGCCCTAATGTAAAGTTGGCCTAAAAGGTGGGCCAGAGATTTCTCGGGCGTGGGCCCTAGTGTAAAGTGAGCCTTAGCACAGCAAGCCTTGGAATGGCAAGTGACCTTTCAAACATGATGGAGCATTTTCTTCCAATCACCAAAGAGTTATAGTCAAAATTGCATGTTTGAAAATGTATCCTGTGATATTTCTGCATAATGGCAACTCCAGCAGTTTCATCAACTGTTCTGATGAGTTTGACTGCGTGGGTCCATAGAAATATATGAATATCCTTGGGATGAAATTGACATATAGTCTGGTATGAGGGAAATCCAACACTCAAAATAATGTAAGATGATTCTCATGTTACATGTACCCTGTGATATATTTCTGCATAATGACAAGTCCAGCAGTTTCATTGACTGTTCTGATGAATTTGACTGCATGGGTCTAGGCTATAGAAATATATGAATATCTTTGGATGAAATACACACATAGTCCGGTATGGGGAACATCCAACACTTAGAATAATGGAAGATGAATCTCATTGAGAGGTGCATCTGATGCAACTAAAACTCTGTAGCAAACTTGTTTTAATTCAATAATGTGTTTTAATTCGAAGGCCCAAACATAGCGTTTTCTGCAAATCTATGTGAGCTCAGAGAACAGGACTGGAAAGAAAAATAAGCATGGAATCCTTGTGCACTCCTACATGATTTGGAAAAGGTGAGAAATGAATAGATCAATCCAACAATTACAAAACTCCCAGAGAAATAGAGTTTAGAGATCCCCAGAATGAAATTTGTCTTCTTACTCTTGACAGACTAGTACTCCAAAAACAGTGATTCTCTTCAGGATCTGAGAGAATTTCAAGAGTGAACATCAGGAAAGTTAAGGACAGATTGTGAAGGAAAACAGATAGGGCAAAAGTGTCAATGACCATGAAGAATTAATCTGTTGTGACCAATGTGAGATTTCTTGTCATTCCAATTGACTGCTTGCATGAGAGCTGGACATCACAGGCTTAACCTACAGAATGCTTAGATTGTTTTGTAACGGAGATGCCAAAATTTTGACAACAGTACATGGTGGAAAGCATGCCAATCCAGTTGTTATAACGTTCTTCCCATACATGAACTTTTCAGGATGGAGAACTGGACAAAATTTTAGTAGAGGTGTTGATATATTTGAATGGACATGGGACCACTGTGATCACAATTACATGATGCAAAGCTATTGGAGAAATCATAGTTGAGGCATTTAAGACAAAAATCAGCGAGCTGCAACTTGTGCCAAATGAGTTACATTTAAGGATAGTAACCTAACCAAGCCTTTCCCTAACCACATGAAAGCAAGGGGCTTTTGCTCAACCAAATTAAATGCAGTACCTGCATCCACCGGCAACACAAATCCTCCTGAATGTACATGCTGTGAGAATTGTTCCCTTCCAAGCTTTCATGTAGCCTTTCATGCCACATGGATACAATTTAAATGCTGCTAAATTACTGCAAAGACAAAAGATGTCAACTCTAGATGAAGTACAGGTAAGGTTCTGCATGTCCACAAAAGAAACAAAAGTGAGCACATGAATGAACGACACTACTGGTTGTAATGGAGAGGGAAGGGAGAGCATTATTGATGCCACAAAAACATTGGCAGGGAATGACATTTTTCTGTCAAGAAGTGCACTATTCACCAATAGGATAGAGTGACAGGGTCAGCACCAAGACCATGGAGAACCTGGCCCCTTCCTTTGGTTTAGAAAACTATTTCCTTCCCACATCTTGAGATTAGGTATCTTCCCTCCGCTGAGGATTCACAGAAAAAGGAAAGGCCTAAGCTGTGCAATCCTGCCACTGTCCCTGCTGGCAGAACTCCTGAAAAGTCAGCATAGAGACTGGGACTTGTGAGAGATATAATACGGATTTGCTGATATTCACTCAGCTATAGAGCAACATTTCATATGAGGTTCCTCCACAGTACTACTAGGTTGTGCAGCCTCCTCCACAATGTGCTGCCTACACTGCCTATTAGCACTACCAATCTTTTGGAACTTACCTGCTTTTGTGCCTACAGATTTACAGCCATACATTGTTTAGAAGCCAACCACATGCTTGTGCAGAAGAAAATGAGCACACTATTATGCTTTCCACATGGAGAAGATTAGAGTTATTATTTGACAGATGGTGCTCGTACTGAAACAAAGCAGACCCAAAAGCAGTCATGTTTGAGCAGGTCAGAAGGGCTTGCCTCCCTGATAGAAAAATCCCCGATGACAAGTGCAATTGTGAATGATGACAATGTTGGCAAATGCAACCAGAACCTTGCAGCTAAATTCCAATTGCCTTTCACACAGAGAGGCAGTGCACAAGATCCTGCAGTACATCGATCCACTAGATCATCATTGAACACACAATTGTGAGCTATGATGACGGTGGAACCATATGGCAGCAGTACTGGTACCTTCGTTCAAAATTGAATTACTCAATGAAACTCCATACCTGGTGTTATGTGCTCAAGCCTTTGATTGTTGGCAAAACATTGTACAGTTTGATCTTCGTCACTTTGTAGAAAGAACCCTGACGCCATTGTGTTTTCTCCATTCTGTTCCCGACGTCAATTTTTGCTCTTCCTTATGTCGGTCTTGGTTAATTTCTTTGCTACATTTACTTCTGAGACCGTGAACAATGCCCTCCGCACTACCGACCCAGTCGTTTTGAGCCCTCTCGCCATGGATCCGGCCCACATCCCAATAAAAAACGGCTCTCCGACTCCGCCAAAAACAACCCGAGAGGTCGAAATGCGACCCCGAGCCATTCACGTCGGAAACAGGAATGAGCTCGTCGAAGTCACACCGGTGCAGGGAAAATAAAACCATGCTTGGATAGAAGTCAGTCGTCACATCTGTTTTCTTATTCTTCAAATTAAACATCCGCGAATGCAAAAAAACCGACAAGAATTGCACGAATCTGGGTATCACAACGCGTGCAATCTTTTTCTCGAACAATGAATCTCTCGAGATCTGACATATCGCGCTCTGTCATTGACTCATTAATGTCCGCTATCCAAAGACTGCATCGGCATCCCATTACACATCACCTTCACAAAAATGTTTCCTGGATGGCACTCCAGATTTCTTACAATTCCCAAAGCTGTTGTGAGAAGGGAGTCAAGACATGTGTCTACTTTGCTGGAACAAATTCCGTTCTGGCGAAATGGACTATTTCTGGTGCTTGTGATCCACACGCACTAGTGCCTATGGTCTCCAGCACCGACTATGTATACTAGATCCTGTAAAATTAGAGTACTCCAGTACAATTGGAGGGAAGCCAATGAGCAGCAGCTTATCGAGAACAAGGATATTGACAGCTCTACAGAGTCACCAGACGAAGAATTTGGCAACTTGTTTGCCAGGAAGGCTTGTGCAATTGGAAAGACACGGTGTGCTGACAAACAATGCACTGTTTTCTTCCAACATTTTCATATCTGAACTCTGAGTCATTTAACCTACACGATTTTCTTCTTCACATGTTTTCGGCATGATGATTGTTCAGAGAATTCATTCCAGCTTCTGTCCTTTCCATACGAAAGTTCGACCTGACGCTAAACCGTGGGAGCTCATAGTTGATGCAGTAGTGGAGCACGCACCTGCTTGCTGCTAACAAGAAACCAATTGTGGGTGAGCCTTGAGAAGAGTCGCAGGTTGAAGATGTTTTGGGAAACAGGAACGGCTGACTCGCATGTGTGTGGTAGCGGAGGTCAAAACTTCAAAAGAAGCGGAGGCCATGTTCTGGCATAGCATACGCCGCAAGACATTTTCAAATGGTCAAGCATGTCCTATCCCTCCAATTGTTCTTCCTTGGATCATCCATGAACGCTTCCAAGTCTATGGGGAACACATATAAGATTACAATACACTAGTACAAGAGAATTCCTTCAAAGACATCTTGTTTGTGATTGATGCTCGTCCAGACGTTGCCTGATTCCCCTGAACTGCAAATTTCCCAGGTTCAATTACCTTTGGACACTCTTCTCTACCTGATTCTGGAAGTTGTATGATGATTATTATAGAATTATCCTGAAAGATTCCTTCATAACTTCAGATTTCCTACTGCTTTTGTGTGTTTCAGGCCTCCCGAGTAGAAAACGGTGGACCTTAGAAGTTCTGTGATGTTGTAGAATTGAAAGACGTAGCTTAGTGATAAGTGGCTAGCTAATCAACTTGTAGCAGATGATGATCTCACTGTCGGATGTCAAAACATGCAGATGATCAACACTGGGTGTTTTTTCTTTGCAGAACTAAGGAGACACCACCAACAAAATAGCTCACCACTACAAAAACCTGAGGTTTGGTACACAAACGTGAAATGAAATTATTGCAGGCCCCAGAGATTATTTTGGAACGTGTGAAATGCAGATAGTTACAACAACTGAGTCCACATTGTTACGAGTGAATTGTGGCAGTTCTGCTCTCTCTAGTTGAAATCACTGTACTATACCATATGTATGCTATAAATACTCCATGGTTGGTTGCATTCTGCAGTCTTCACCTGTGTTAAAAGTCATGATCCTGTTGTGGTCTATTTGTCTTCGTGTTCAAACTTCAGATACTCTAACATTACCTCAAGTTTCTGTTAGTTCTGCATTGTACCCTGTAGTCGCAGAGTCATTATGAAATTGGAAAGCTGAGCTGAGAAACTTCTTTTAATTCAATATATATACAAATCACAGTTCAGAATATGCTGATCATGCTTGTATTGATCATGAATCCAGAGTATCTGATATGTGATATGTGAGTTGACCGATGCAACTGAAACATATTAACTAACAATCTGAATACCCAAGGATTGTAAAGAGAACAAGTATGACTATCAATGAGCTTACACAAAGGTGACTTCACAGCAAACATTAATGTAGAATCTTAACTTGCCAATACAAAAACCTTCACCAAGTTTCATTGAGAACTATTGAAATCTTGACTCATCTCATTGAACAACTCAAGAATTTGAATTGGGAATTGCAATCTCATGGATAACTTGAAAGTGGAGATACATATGGTACATAGTATACACATTGAAAAGGGAAAATCGACTCCACATGGGAAAGAGGGAGATCTAGACACTACTACATATTGTGCCTTTTTGCGAAGGGCTAAACAAAAAACCGGAAGGGTTTGCGAAGCAAAAACAACCTGCCATATTTGCAATGCGACACGCATCGCACCTTGTGGTTCACCAACCATCGCTAATTTATAATGTACCTTAAATCATTGCAGCATTTTTGCGACATATACCACAAACAAAACTTTGCGACCCGCTCAGTCTCTGTCCACCCTAGCGATATTCCACACTTCGCAACGTTTAATCATACTCACAACATCACACATTTTACAATACACAAAGTATCGCTAAACACTTTGAGAGTCACAAGAAATAGCAAGCTTGTGTTATTCGGTGCATCACATTTTGCGTTTGAATATGTATCGCAAACCTCATCACAAATTTTTACAAAACTTTCCGGTGGTGGATGTATCGCAAGTTGCGATGTGCGTTAGCTCACAAAGTAGTAAAAGGGTTACTGGAGAAGGAAGTTTCGCAAAAGGTTTCGCAATGTCATCTGATTTATCACGGCCTTTTTTAAGTCGCATAAAATCTCGGTGACATTGAGGTAGTACATGCGGTAGTGCAAAGGAGAGTAGTACAAAGTTCCGAGAGGGCCTACTTGCAGAACTATAAAAACCGAAATTCGCTAAAAACTTTGAACATTGTGTAGTAATATAAAACCACAAGCCTCAATGGCAATTTGCATAAAAATAATGAGTAGTACATTATATGTGGTCATCATCCACCTTAGAGGTTGTAAGCACAACCTCTGGTTTCTCACCTAGAATAGAACGGGACCGTGGCACATATGTGACAACAAGTGACCACTCCTCTAGGTTTGGGGGATAAGGAAGATAAAAGCATTGTTCTACATGACTAGGAAAAGTAAATGGCTCTAAAGTTTGCCAATGAGATGGCTGATAACTGGTGGCAGATGTCTTTAACCGTGTGTGTCCGCACTCATCCTAAACTACAGTGCAATTTGCACCAGCAAGGTTCACTTTAAACCACTTGCACTTAAACACATACTTTTCAAACTTTGAATGTGCATCATAAGATACCACCAAGATCTCTTCCAGCTTTCCATAATGTGGCAC
>Ga0209611_10002530_pt1 | contig 32134 bp, 26 predicted proteins | sample S1TSphgellanicum_3_FD_187693 | JGI IMG/M metagenome (GOLD analysis project Ga0209611, IMG submission 187693) | Host-associated microbial communities from peat moss isolated from Minnesota, USA - S1T2_Fc - Sphagnum magellanicum MG (SPAdes) (version 2) | ecosystem: Host-associated > Plants > Peat... | reverse complement strand
CAAATTTCGAGAATTCATGGTCAATGAAACCCATCGCCCCCTTCTCAAGAATTTTCTGTACTGGACATTGTCGTCTTTTGAAAGCTGACAAACCCTCCGCCCCCTCCCCGAGAGAGAGAGAGAGACGGACAGACAGACAGAGTCTCTGATTCTTGGAAAAAGGACGAGGAGGAGGAGGTGCCATTCGTTTGGTGACCTTAGGAGAGTTTGAGAAGGTTTCGAAACTGTGAACATTTACTCTGAATTCCTCTTGTTTTTTTTTGGGGTGGGCTCCCCTGGAGCTGTACTTTGTACACTGCAGCTGATGAAGTGGAACCCATTTGCAGACTTCTAGTACTGGGCGATGAAGAAGAGGTTGTGGGTGGTGGTGGTGATGATGCCAGGTTGAAGAAACCATTTAGGGAAAAGAGAATCCAGAGCCAGTGCTGGAGCTGGGGATGGAAATGCTTGAGGGCTGGTGGAAAAATTGAGCAGCAGCATGATGGAGAGTAGTACCCAAGAGGTGTTGGAGCAACAAGAAGATCCAGTACATTCAAGCTTTGCAAGCCCCTTAGAGGTGTGCAAGAATTTCTTGCTTTTCCTTCCCTGGTTTGGCAGAACCACCTTGCATCATCAAGGCAGTGTAGTGCCGCTCCTATGGGTTTGGGATGAAGTCTTTGCTGAAAGTAGATTGATGGGGATAGTGGAGGTATGAGATATTCTCATGTTCCAAAGCAAGTTCAATCTCTTGCATTTCAGTCTCCTTTCCATCAGCCTGTATTGTTGTTGTGCACACCTTTGTCTGCTAGTGGTTGGCAGAATGGACTCTCTAAACCTTCCTGATCTGGGAAGGAAAAAAAAAACCTGCCAACGTTGTACAGTTTTCTACCTCCAGATTGTGCAGTCTCAGTGACCCATTCTGCAAGTTTATGAAATGATGGTGAACGATCTTATCTTCTGCATGCTGGCTTGTAGCTTACCATTCTCACTCCATTGGGGGAAAGTCTACTTGCTGCTGAACTCGTCAAAAATGGATTACCTCTATCAACAGTGGAAGTCGTGACCCATGATGGAGCAGAACTCAGCAGCAGCAGCAGCATGTGTGTGAACACGCCTCCCCAGCTTGTCACCTCCACATCCAGCAAACCATCAACAGAAGGGCTTCTGCCAAGGCCAGGCTTACAATCTAGGGCCACACAAGACAGAAATGGTGGTATGCCTGCTGTGGTACAACATGGATCTGAATTCATGCCAACTACTCAGAGCTCCTTGCCATCACCGCTTTCTTCAAAGAGGACAACATCTCTGCCAGCCACATCTTATGTTGGCATCTCATCCTGCAGTCCTGCTGCACCAAGCTCCCAGTGGCAAGTTCCAAGCAGCAGTTCATCTGAGGTACCTTCAATTTTCAAGTCTAGAATTGTTGGCAAGCTGTGCTAGTTCGTGTATTAATTTAATGCAGAAGTTCTCAATTGCTGTGCCAAGTTTTCATGGCAGCCATGTTGAAGCATGTCTACATTCTGTAATCTTCAAAGCACCTTGGCTATCTTTGGGTGTGACAGAGTGGGTCAGGGAAAAGCAGTATCTTACACTCAATTTCCATGCCTTTAAGGAGGGCGGGCTCAGGAACAGGGACAACTGTGCTAGTCAAACCTGCCTTGGATAACAGTTCTACAAAGATAGAAAATTGCCTTCCAGCACAAGCTAGTAGAGAGAGAGGTGTGTGCACTTCAATCACCTGCAGTAGTACATTGTTAGGAAATGTTTAGAGGTGGGCATACCTTGCAGAGAAATGAGGAAAGGGAGGACCACTGACCAATACCTAGATTGCACTCTAGAGAGTTTGAAGGTAAAATTGGTTACTGTCTATAGGTGACATAAAGGCAGATCAGGAAATTTCGGACGACCAAGCAGTATGCCGGATATGCATGGATGATCTCATGGAAGAGTATGGTGAGACTTTGAAGATGGAGTGCAGTTGCCAGGGCGAAATGGCTTTGGCCCATAAGGAGTGTGCCTTAAAGTGGTTCAGCATCAAAGGCAACAGGACTTGTGATGTTTGTGGCAGAGAAGTGAGCAACCTTCCAGTGACTGTAGTTCGACTACCAAATGTGACTGGCTCTAGTAGGGCACCAGGGCAGCCTCTCACTCAGGATTTCCGGTAAATGCTTCCTGAGTCCCATTCCTTTGAACATCCAAGTGTGGCATCTTTCACAGCAACCACTTACTCATGGGCAGAAAAAACTCAGCCATGTGTTGTTCTTAAGGAATGTTAAGTTTGGTTCTGATAGTGCAACTTTGATGGAGCTTGGCAGGAGGTACATGAAGTTCCCCTCTTATGCATAATTGATTTCTCACCATCTCTCCCTGCTGGCTGTTGTGCGGACCAGCTAACAGTTTCTAGTGCATGGGGATTATCTGCTAAGTGGGAGAGTGTGGCAGGATGTCCCTGTGTTGGTGCTAATCAGCATGCTGGCGTACTTTTGCTTCCTTGAGCAGTTATTGGTATGTCACTCTTTCTACTGAACCTAATTACCATCATGAATTGATGGCATAATTCTCGGTGCATTTCTCTGAAAGAAGATGGGTTTACTGTTGTGGGTTTGTGGCTCAAAGTGGGACCTGGCAGGTGGGACGAATGGGGTCAGGGGCACTTGCAATTGCACTTCCATTTGCTTGCATTTTGGGCCTCCTTGCCACTATCATTGCATCTAATGTTGGTAAAATTCAATCCCTTCAAAACCCAACTAACTGTTGTAGCTATTGTTTTTGCAGGAATTCACATGGGATAGTTTCTGTTTCATGTTCTATGCTAAAAAACTTTGCACACATTTTAAATTGCTCCACATTGTGGCTGAGGTGCACATTGGGTAACATGTGCAGTCATGAAACATTTAATTTGGTACTATGCCACTTGTCAATTTGGACTCATCATCTGCTTTGCTCACTTGTTTTATGATCTGGTAAGCAGATCTCTCCTCCCCTGTTTATGTTCTGTTTTCATTTTCTTTGCAAGATTGTGATGAGGGCTCATGCCATTCATGCTGATGAGAATCATAATATCATTGATGCTGAAGTGAAGACATACTTGTATGCTCTTTGTGTGAGCCAGGTCCATATTGAGGCAGTGTTGGCAATTTTACTAGCTTCATTTGCTGGATTCATAGTTGCTGTGACTTCCAGTGCCCTTCTGATAGAGTATGCCAACTGGAAGAGGAGGGCAGCTGCTGCTCCAAATGAGCATAATGATGCAACATTTCATGAACAGTTCCCTGCACCACAGGCAGGGCAAACAAGCATTGTGCCCTCAGCGCCTTCAGGGGACCTGGGATTGAGACCACCTGCACATAATGTAGAAAATCCACCTGTGGAGCTCCAAGGTCCAGTCCTAATGGAGAATCCTCTAAATGGCCAAAATACAAACCAGGCTACAGTAATGTGAACCCTATGATCTACAGGTTAGCCTTGGGTTTTTTCGCATACAAGTTCTAAGGTTTTAAGAGCAAATTTCAAGGGTTGTCAACAGAGGAGAGGGAGATGGATTGTGCAGCATGCAAGCTACACATCCATCACAACATGCAAGCCACATGGGTGGATGTTGCAAGCATGCACAATTCCCTTTTTATTGTATAGATTGTTTGGGTACTGGTTGACATGATTTATGTGACGAAGCTTGAATCGAAGAGCAGCATCATTTTATTCATCCAATTCTTTCTCCTCCAGTCAAAAGATGGAGAACCATTTGGTAGCCCTCTGGATACCTGCTATAGTAAGATCTGCAGTGGTGCTAACCATGGCTGTAAAATAAGCCAGTAAATGTGTACATCATATTCATTTTTTGTTGTTGAAAATTTATGCAGTTCAGACAACTCCTTTTTGACAAATTGAATGTTAACTTCATGTAGTTTATGATGGCAGAAGTATATACACCTGTAATACAATACATAGGATCTGGCCCTAGGAGTCCAGGTCAAGAGAATGTATTCATGATTCCCATGATGTCACCATGTGCTTGCACAAAAGATCAAAAGCAAAACAAAAGTCCTGTCTCAGGATTGCACAATATCTCTCTCATTTCTTTGTGCACTTCATGGCTGCCTAGTAATAGTAGAATTGCCATTTCTTAAAACATAGTGAAGAAGTCCACAACCCTCAACAAAACAAACACTTGTGGCATTTGTACATACATCCATTCATAGAAATGAGTATGCAAGCCACATACCCATTTCTTCTTTTGAAATGTGGACAAAGATTGAAACTGGAGGGATTAAAGACTAGAGAACCCCTGCAGTTCTGAATCCTAAACAACTCAAATTTTGAACATATCACCATGTGTCTGAAAGGGCCACTAGTATGGATGAGGTATATTGGGTGTCTTGAAGTCCCCATGGATACTGGCAAGAGTATCATCCAAACTTGATACCCAGAGTGGGAATTTCAGGGGAAGTGGTGTCTCAAGAACCAGTTTGACCTCTGGTGGTTACGAAGATACTCCAACATACTGCTTCACAATGTACATGTCTCCGACCACGAAACATAACAAGACCTCAAGACCTAGAGATCCACAAGCAGTTTCCAGTTCCACTTCATTTTGGAATTTGAATATGTGAGCCATAGACCAAACATATGAGCTATTCACATATAACAGCATGGACTAAGCCATGCACACAAAGAAAGAAAAAAACAGAACCAAGTGTAAAGAAACAGGAATTGACAAAGAAGATAGTAAGCTCTGTTTACACGCTAAAAGAGTGCCTGGTTAGCCATTTGTGAACCTCCCAGAAGAAAAACCACAACCGCCTGCACCCATTTATATGCAGGGTAAGTAAGAAAGATTTGTATGTCTTCAAGAGCAATGAAAGAAATTTGAGAATTTGAGCTACCAAAACCCATGATGAAACCAATCTTAGGTAGTGCTACTGGCAGCTAAAATATTGGTTGAAGAAAGATTGAGAATAAGAATAAAAGGGAGACTATACCGCAATTGCACATGCTGCAAGCCCTGCATACTCCCTGGGGTCATACCGGAGGCAAAAGAAGATGAATGTCCCAACATACCATGGGATTGACAAAATGAAGAACCCCAAGATGAACCTGTTCAGTAAAGCCACAAACAAAAGATCAGAATGATAATATACTTTCTCTGCTTGCATTACAGTGAAAAAATGCTCAATCCTCCACCTTGACATCCCGACTGAGGAGGAAACCACTCAACTTGAACTCAAATAGTATTGATATCTAGAGTGCCATAAGTTTTTCAGCTAGCGATCCTCCACACAAACTATATTGATCTGTAAAACTTTTATGCATGCTTTCAATTAGAAAGTATTCTGAAATCTCAGTACTACTGCACTGGTCAGAATGCCACACTCCTAGCACAGAAAACTTGAGCACCAATGACAAACATGCATGAGAAATGTGACCTCCAGAAATTTGAGCCTATCTTCATATGCCATGTTGCATGCAGAGCATTTATCTTCATTCATCCTACTTCATAGTCCACATTTTGATTTCACATCATTACATTGATGATCAGCAGTTACCCAACAGTGAGTGACAGCAGCTCATGGAATTCTGACTCTGCAAAACCATTCATTCATGAATAAACCTGGCTTATTAAAAATAAGCAAAACAAAAAAAGGGTTTCTTACAGGAACCAGCCAAATCCAAGGCCACAGAAAGGAAGTGGATGTGTATCCCAAGTGCGGCGATTTGGATTATAATCCTCTCTTAAGGGTGTACCCTCCACTGGATAGCCTGGAGACCACATTGCCAGCTCCCCATTCCAGAGATCAGAGTCAAAAAAAATTACAGATTATGATTTGGCAAAGTTCTTAAATCCCTCTCGTAAGGCATATATTGCCTCTAAGACACACCCTGATATCTTGGACTGATTCCAATACAACCAAGCCAAAACAAGTATACAAAACAAGAATGGAGAAGAAAACTAATTTTTCAATGATACAAAATGCATCCCGTGAATTGGTCTTAGATTTTCTGCATGAGGATAAAAACGCAGTGTGCATTCTTGGTTGGAAGCTTTTGTTGTTTGAAGATTGGGCAAACCAAAAAAAAAAGGATCAAAAGAGAAGATGCACAAACCCGTAGCAGATGGGTAATGGGGACTCTGACTGGGAGGTACGGGTTGTGGAACCCCAGATTGGAAGGTGCCATAGTAACCCTCCTTTCTGTAGTCCCCACCTGATCCTTCCTCTAGTGATCCTGCCATGTCTTTCACCTATCCCACACCCATATAAGATCAGCCCTCAACAATTCTTCCCGCACAGACAGAACCCATCTCCAGAAACACACAGCTAGAACAACATAACCCTAAACCCCCAACTGCCTGCCCTAGACCTCTGAAGTACACAGGAGAACCAACAAAAGGCAGATGTGTTTCTTGAGTAAGAAAGGGAGTGCAACAAACTAGAGAGAGTGAGAGAACACAGAAAGCAAGCAGAGGAAGAAGAAAACCACCAAAAAAGCTAGCTAAGTAAGTACTAAGGCCAAAACCAACAAGACCCCCCAACCACAATTGCAACAATAAACTGTTCCAACAAGCAGATCAAAATCCAAGACCATGGGTTCAAGACATGGAGTTTCATAAGACTCACCTTCAGACAGAAGACAAAGAAAACATCAACAACAACACTCCAAAAACACCCAGGGAAAACCTCCTTCCTTGGAGGTGAGCTGCACAACAGCAACAAACAAAAAAAGCTTGGAAACTGTGTCGTCGCTGCTGCTTAAGGAAAAGACACATACACGTGAACCCCCAATTGAGGCATCAAATGGTCGCCACATCTCCCCTACACAAAAATCCTGGAAAAGGTGAGAATGGTCAAGAATGGGTGAAAACCGATTGATTTCCCTGATGCTTTGGGAATCCATTCCATTGGTGGCTAAAGTAGATGTGTCGATTACCACTTTTGTAAGAATGAATTCAATTCTTTTCAAATCAAGTTGTGAAATATAATTGTGAAATTTTTCAGTAGTACATGAGGTCAAAATTCCTTGACTTCACTAGTTGGTTTTTTAGACAAATCTATCTTAACTTTATCAATCAATAATGTATCAATTGTTGTCTTGTATTTTGGCTTTGTGCAAGAAGGGATCAAATCTTTCACAAGATGAGATGGATGAAGTCTCTCGAAGAAATAGGCTTCATTCTCAATACATAACATTTTTTTTGCATCTTCAAAGTTTATTTGATGAGAAAAAAAGTTATTTTAGTAAATCAATCTATGGATGCAATGTTGTTATGGCTCACAACACGGAATGGGAAGATAGTTTAACACATGTTACCATTTATGATGTAGAAATAACATTACAATTGGTGAGAGGTTGGTTGGCTTCTTGTAACAACTTTCAAACCACCATTGAAAGTTTTTATTCATGGATGTGGATGAATCTACAAGATTTTATATGATGAAATTTCAAACAAGAAGCAATGTGAAATTACAATTGAGAACTCTTCAACTTGCACTTGCATGGATTTTGTAATTATGGTTTCAAGCTCATTGGGGAAATGAGTGCTATGTAAACACATATATTATATATTATAACATGTCATGTTTTGTAAGGAGTTTTTAATTTTTATTCATTTTTCGACTTGGAGTTGTGATGAAATTCGTCACTTGTTGGCTCATTTTATAACTTTTACATTGGTAGGAATAATAATCAAATGTGACACCAAAAATTGTAAAAACAACAGTGTCCATTGTAACATTCAAGATGATGTTATGTGTTTCACTTCAAGGTTAAAAATTGTGCCAGTTGTTACTATTTTGATTTAGTGTGTTTTGATTTGCTAAAAGATTTTGTTAATGTTGATTCATAAAATTGATAGGTGTGAATCATGTTTCCATGTGTGAGAAATCACATATTAAATTGAGTGTGTTTGTTAACTATTGACTAATAATGCACAACACTATATTGGGAGGTCTACTTACGGTCTTTTATTTTTACCCGTAAATAAAATTTAAAAAAAATTATTTTTGTGATTGAAATATTCCATTGATGTACATGAAACTTTTTGCCACATGGAAAAATACTTTTGTTTATGTGGCAAGAATATTATGTACATGTAGCAAAAAAATTCCAAAAAAATTTCATCATGTTCACAATAATCATGTTTGTATGTTCATTGCTCACACAATAGTTATGTTGCTTACCTACCTACTATGATATTTAGGTAAGTAGGTAGGTATTTAATGTATTAAGTGCATTACCTACTTACCTATTATATTATCTAAGTACCTACAAACTACATATTATGATATTTACCTATTACCTACCTACTATGATACTTAGGTACATACTTATTACCTCTTTGGTACCTAGGTACATTTTAAGCTAGCTATTATGGTAGGTAGGTCGTTGGGTAAGTTAGGTAGTTTACTGGCCAATACACCTCCTACCTATTGAGTAACCTATTTAATTATTTTTTAATCATCGTTTTATTTATTTACATAAGTTTATTACCTACAATGTAAGATGTCAAATAAAAAAGTTAACAAAAATTAATAATTTATGATATTGTAGTCCATTTGTAAGGACTTGGTTTATTATCATGGAGGTTGAGGGGTTCAATTTTTAATATCTGCAACCAATGTTCATGTTTAAAGGGTTAAGCTAGGTACATTAGGTTGAATAGGTAAACTAAGCTATTCCTGAATTACCTACTTTTTTTGACCTACCTACAATTGTAATTTTATTTTTGAAAATAAATTTAAAATAAAGTATTTTAATTTGACTAATCAAATGATCCATTGCCCACTAGTCAAAATGACCACCTAGTCACAATGAACATGTTAAAAACAACTTATCCAAAACAACGAAGGGTTTTTCTTATGTTTAAATGAGGTCTTTTTTAATTAAAATTTCCTATCAAAGAAACCATGTTTTCTACTACCGGAAAGTTCCAAAACTTTCTTATTTTATTTTTTGTATTTCTATCATAATTGGTTTTCTTATAAAGCATCTAGGGCAAAATTAATGCTGGAAATCCAAGTTTGCAATTTTAATAATTGGGTCTAGTAATTGTCATTTTCAAATTGCGCCTTAGATAATCTAACTTAGACATTTTAGAAGTTTTGCAACTATACATGCAAACCTTAAATAGTTAAAGCCTTGTGTTATTGGACGATTTGCATCCCTTGAAGATAGTTATTTGATATGTGTACTTATATATATTGATATGCACACCCCACCATATGAAATTATATGTTTTCTTAAATTGCATATTCAAGAATATGGGATCATATTTTATTTTGATATGCATATTCCAAAATGTACTTGATAAAATGTGAAATAAAAAACTTGAAAATTTTATTATCATATGAAGGTGTGGTCCATTGGTAAAACTTTGATAATTATTATGAAAGTGAGGGGTTCTATTCCTAATACTTTACAACCTATATGCACAATTAGGGAGCCATGTTAAATAGGTTAGGTAAACTAGGCTAGATTATCACCTACCTCTTACATTTTTACAACCTACTTATACTTACCTACCACAATTTAATGTTATTTGTAAAAATGATTTAAAAAATGATTTCATAGATTTGATAATCAAAATTACCAATCCATCAATCAAAATGATCACCTTTTTTTGCTCAAAATGGTCCATTATTATGACTCTTTAAGTGAGAGGAAGTTGCTAACAGTTTTGAATACAGAGTTATAAAACAATGTTAACAATAATTGTTCCAATGGGTCAAAAACAAACAAACAAATTGTTATTAGCAACAATTGTCACCCTAAACCCCTTAATGTTGCCTAAAACATTCATGACATGAATGATGTGAGATTGGTTGAATCCATTTATGGCATTGCACCTAATACAAAGTTCCCTTGGATCTTGGGAATTGCCTCCAGGATGATTTGGGTTTGTTGTAATTGCACTCAAAATTGTTATTCCAATTCAAGGTTGTCATGTGTATGATACTCCTTCACAACTTGAAGTTTGCTTGTAACATGATATGACTAAATCAACTTTCATACATTTCCAAGGTTTCATGTTCCAAATGTTTGGGCAATAGCTTGAAAACCCATCACACATTAAATGGGATTCTTTTGCTTTTCTATTTGCATCTAAATCTTGAAATGTAACCTCCACTCCTAAAGAAAACAATTCCAACATGGGTGCATTTTCATTATTAGGAGTCAATTTTTTTAATGATCTCTTTGGTTCATAAATTTTTTGGATTCACAAAATTGATACATTGATAGAATATTGTAGATTTGTGACACAGGGCTATTCATTATGTATTATGTTATTAGAATTCGAAGTAAGAAATGATGAAAACAAAAATATGGGATATAAAAACACAATCTTATGTTTTGACCAATGAACTCCAATTTTCTTACATTTAGCCCACAGCAATGAACATGCTGAACCCAAACAGCATAAGATGAACAGGCACATGATAATGGTTCAGCATCTGTATCATCTCCACAATTCAGATTGGACTATGTCAAGTTATGCCAAAGAAGCAAAAAATAGGAATTTGCCTCAATTGCATAACTAACACAAAACCCACTCGCTGCAATGCACAAAGCCTCAAACCACCTATCTCTTTATTATCACTCCTCAGTAGATACGAGACTGGTAAGAGAGTTCCGTCACCTGGAAAATGGTCTGAAGCCAATCTGCAGAATAGACAGGCCAGCTTTGCTGGGTGAAGAACAATAAGGTGCAACTGCTTCCACAGTCTCTGCAACTGCGTTGTGGCAATGGAGTCCTTGACTGGAGGCAGCCACTTGACACCAATTCAAGGCTCAAAACATCTAGGTGAGTTTATATTGCTTTGCACCTGTCTCCAAAACAACTACCAAACTCTGTGTCATACTATTATTATCATACTCAATTTCGTTTACCTATCAAAACATGAGAAGCGTGCAGTTACAAAGACAAACTTCCTTTTTTTTTCTCACAGATAGTTATCCTTTCATTCATGCAAGAAATCCAACACTCACAACCTTTGAGGCAATAGCAGCCATTTTGATCATCAATTTGTTGAAAAATGGATCCCTGAGAGTGCTTGGCAAAGTCCTAATTGAGAGCAGACTTGTGAATCAAAACTCTGTGTTGCCAGCCACTTTGATCATCAATTTGTTGAAAGATGGGAGTCCCTGAAGTTGCTCAGCAAGAAGCCCTAATCCAGAGAGGAATTGTTAAGCAAAACTCTGTGTTGCCAGCCACTTTGATCATCAAAATTGTTGAAAGATAGATGGGTCCCTAAAGGTGCTTGGCAAAAGCCCTAATCCAGAGCAGATTTGTGAAGCAAAAACCCTCCATTGCGCACATTAAAGAAAGCTTCTGATATCAGTGTATTTTTACTACAAGAAGGTTAATAAACAAGAGGTTGAAGTCCAGAAAAAAAGCTCGCATTTTTCTTTCTCTTCTCAAGAGTTAGGCTGGAGGAAACTTTGCAGCTGGGTTGTAAACAAGAACAGCAATGAGCGCCACATTGGCCACCATGAACGACCAGGTGGGTGGAGAGCCGAGCAAGAAGCGACGCCTCTTTCTGGCCCTTGTGCACATGAGTCTCTTCTCCTCTTGGGATGCAAAATTGGTTTGTGGCCATTGCAGCCCCTTGGCCAGAAAGTTAGGCGGCGGATCATGCCACGGCATCTTGTTCCTCCACGAGGTCTCTGGAAGCCCCCATCTTCGAAACCTGTGCAGCATTTCCCCGGTCCTTCTGATGAACTCTTGAACTTCTTCCATCTCCAGTCGCGCACGCGTGGTATCACACTGTGGAGGAGGAGAGACAAACCAGCTGTATTCCACCACATTTTGTTGTTCGCTGCCGCCCCCATCCAGAGCTGCTGGATCCAGAGGAGAAGGAGGAGGTTGTCTGGCCTCATCTAATTCCAGGATAGGGTGTCCGACTGTTCCAATTTCGAAGGGATGCACTCCAGATGCAGCTTCGTGTGAGGGATGATGAGCAGCAGGCATCGACGAGGAGTAACCGTAACCGCTAGAAACGCTCGCGCTTCTTCCTTCGGGCCCCGATGACGACACAGAGGAAGGTGACGAAGACGACGACAATCTTTCACTACTTCCTTCTGCTGCACCTATCAAGGGGTCAAGGCGAGGAGGGATTGAAGAAGAAGTAGAAGCTGCTTCAAGAAAACCTGGGATGGTGGAAACGGGCTCCTTGATTGCCAGTTTCTTCCTCAGGAACTTCCTCACATCCTCGATATCAACGAGAGGAGCAGGGCTCTGCTGCAATTTCGTCTCCGGATTCGTCGTCGACGTCGCGAGATCATCAGGCTGCAATCCAGGCGCAAGTGCATGGACTTTCTTGAATGCTAACCCTAATCTGACCAGAGGATTCCAAGAGCGATCCAAGTCCGTCATCGTGAAGTCGTTTCCAACAAAAAGTTCCCGTAAAGCTCTGAAGAAGAAGAAGAAGAAGAAGAAGAGAATCCGAATAATGCTCTGAAGAAAAGTTTCCAGCAAATCATTGGAAGAAGTCCCTATATTATATTTTGCAAAACTTCAATGGATTATTGGATGCGCGTTTGTCAGCCGCTCAGTGATCGGCAACAAGATAGGCCTGAAGACTTCAACGAGAGCGCTGAGTTCAGGTTCAGACGCTTTGGGCATGGCTCCTCCCCGCTAATTTATGTCCAATCCAGATGCTAGCAAATGACTCAAAGAAACGTTCCAAGGGACTGATTGCTGGAATAATTCTCTCTCTCTCTCTCCCTCCATCGCTCTCTCTCTGTGTGCAGACTGACTGCTCCTACAAATCCATCTACAGATGATACTTGTGAGGCCATAGACAATACTCACATACCATTAGCATCATTCCCGAAAAAAAGAATGGCATTTTGTGACCAATGATTTTTTGAATAGTTTAAAATTCATAGCATTGTGATGCAAGCTTCCTTGACTATCCATTAATAAACTAAGGAATGAATCTGGTGAGAATGTTAGGGAGTCCATGGACATTGACCTTGTAGATCCAACGTCCCACTTGTAGATCTTGCAACATAACATTGTAAGGAGCTAAAATCCTTTTTGCTAGTTTTTTGCTTTGGAAATATTTATTTTTTCTTTTTTGTCTTGTGTTTTGTCCTTATGCAAATATGTTTTTTTCCCCTTATTATTACTAGTGGGTGCCCGTGACCTTTGGCCACTGTGAAGTCCCCTGGTTTCTTTAAACTTGGTTCGCATTTTAGTTTTTTTTATAAACTTTTAACTTTTTTATTTTTATTATTATGTTGTGATCATCCAACCGGACGGACATTTCATCCATCCCCTTAATCGGGACGGACAGTAGCTAAAAGAAAAAAAGCTTCCCAAAATTCGTCCTGTCATCAAGCCAGACGGACATTTATCCATCCCCTTAATCGGGACGGATAGTAGCTAAAAGAAAAAAAAGGTAGTTTTGGTCAATACAAAAAAAAATAAAAAATATTGATTCTAGGTTGTTCAAGGCCTAAATATTTTTTTTTTGGTCTACCAAATCTTTTGCCTCAAAAAATCAGATTGCCCCTGATTTCTTTTTTCTTTGGAGTCAGTTACATCTGAGGAAGTTACATTTGGGGAAGCACCTCAAAAAATCAGACTGCCCCTGATTTCTTTTATCTCTGAAGTCAGTTACATCTGGGGAAGTTACATCTAGGGAAGCTCCACAAGGAACGGGCAGTGACTGGAAGAATTTTCCAAGCACTGCCCACACAAACAGACACCACTGTTGCTTTAATATATAAGATTATTATTATTATTCTAGGTAATCTTGTGTAAGAAATTTAAAAATCATGTCACATTTTTTAAAAATATTACTATGAATGAGAAAATCAATTGAAATGTTGTGTTTAACCATTGTGGCTTAGAAATTGCCTAATGTTATTTGTGAGTGTGGAACTTGAGTTTTTCAGGGAGTTTTCTAAAAAGTCGTTAAAAGATGTTATAAATGATGACACATTTGTACACCCACCACATGCAATAGCAAAGAAGAATGTTGATCGGGAGGTTATGGAGGATACATTTACATGGTTTGGCGAATGCATGTAGTGTCTATACAACCAAATGGTTCCTCCATAGGCACTTGGATACGGAGCACAAATTGCCATGGAGGTGGGCTAATTTGAATGGTTTTTCAACTTGAAAAGGGGGCTCAACAAAACAAAACAATACCATGTCATGATGAATATTATTTGCACCTTGGATAATGTACATTTGATGTAGATACATGATGAGGAAAAAACAATTGATCATACAAAAAAAAGAAAGCTATCATCAAGTTCAACAACCTTTAGTCGAATGCAAAGACATATTATTAGAGGTTCAAAAAACTTACATTTGCTAGACTTGTTTGTCCTTTGATATGGAAATCGTCGATTATCTTGCATGAGGCGTGGGCTTCCTTTTGATTTTACAACCTTTTTTAAGGTTGAGAAGGATGATAACCTTATTGGTTTGTTTAAAAGCCAACAAGGCCAAGAACCTACACCAAGCTTGAAACCCTAAACATGAAAAAACATGTGTTATCAAGTGACGCGTTCCCAAGTCCCAAGTTAGCCCCCAAGTTGGGCTAACTCACTCAAGTTGCGGAATTTCTGGGATTCGGGGCACGTTCCCAACTTCCAGCATTAAAGAGGGCGAGAGGGGCGTGCTGAAAGCTTCGGGATAGATTAGCAAGAGGGACAAGCTTACTCAATTACACGGTCCTGCATCCAAATCCAACCCACAAATGGGTTAGAACTCATTCTGCACATTTTTGGTGTTGGGACAAGCCATGGGCTAACTTGGACTCACTTGATTCACCACGGCCCGGACTCGGGGGAAGCCACCACCTTCCCTCATATAGTATTCTCTACAGCTCTCCACGGGACTTGCATCCAAATAGCTCTTTTTCCCGGGACTCCACTTTTGAAGTCTCGAAATTGTCCTGGTTTGGACTCTTGGGACTTTGGACGTTCATAACTCCTCGCCCCGAACTCGGATTGAAACAAGGTCTAAACCAAAGTTGTAACTCTCCTCGAGAGCTTTCCAACGATGTGTTACACTTCACTTGCACACACGGGAATCGGATCGATTCCCGACTTTTAGTGGTCGGGAGTTAAACTGCTAGTTTGACTCCCAACCCTTCTTTCGACCATAACTTGTGCTGCAGATGTCCAAATGGTTCATGCGAAGCCATTTTGGACATCTACACTTCAAGACCTTTTCAACGGTATAAAGAACGCTTCAAGGTGTTTTGACCCCTACAATCGCACTCTAAGTTTTCGGGAGTCCCGGAGGACTCCCAAGTCCCATTTTTGGGAGTGTGAGTGACAACTTCATAACTCCTTCAAAGTGGGGTTGCAACATCAAAGGTGACACAACTCAAAAAGTTGTTGAAACAATGCTGAATGAAATATTTAAAATAATATTTGTACATGCTGAAAAACATTAATTATGATTTTAAAAACCTTTATATATTCATAGGATTATTTTAAAACTTATTTAAATATTAGGTATATACATATATTTTAAACATATATCACAAATATCACACACATTTTCAACATTAATATTTACAAAAATAATGAAAATATTGCATTTTACAAACTACCTTTGGTTTAAGAAAATAATATGCGATGATTGATAAATTATTTTTATCTACCTTCAATGCAATGCAATATAGACTTATATGTTGTTGTTGTTGAGCGCCTATTGCAATTATTGCATTTAATATTATTCTTTTATTAGCATCTAAAGGTTGAAAGGATTAACTTAAGAAGTCAAGGATGACAAAGGTTTTTGCAATACTTGCATTTGTTGTTGGTGTTAATATCAAATATCTTTTGACATCACATTAGTAAGTTTAAGATAGAAGAGTTTAATGAAGAGACCTTTAGGTTTAATATCTTATATATTAATTCAGCAAGTCTGTCAGTCTCTCTGTTTGTGACAGTGATTCCAGTAACTGCTATGAAATCGCCCAAAAGTGCACCCTTTTGGTAAAATTTCCAAGTGCCAATTAAAACTAACTGCGGCTTTTTCTTTTGGTACATTTCCAGGTGCCAATTAAAACTTATTGCGGCTTATCCTTTTAGTAAATTTCCCAGGTCCCAATTAAAATTGACTACGGCTCAACTTTTTGGTAAATTTCCAGGTCTCAATTAAAACTGTGACCTTTTTTCCTTTTGGTAAATTTCCAGGTCCCAAACTGCGGCTTTTCCTGTAGAGTCATTATTAGGTAGAGGGAAAGATACGGGTACCCGGGGTGACTAACTAACCACGTGTTAGGATCCGGAACGTTGATTGACATCTTAATCGACGGATTACTACTACACAACGAACTCCAAAATCTAGGTGCCAAAAGCGTTGCGTGATCGACCTTCCCTCCCTCTCCGGAACGCTTTGGGAATTAACTTGAAATAACACACCTGTGCATTATGCACAGGGTTACCACTAGTAGGAAAAGAGTCTATGAACAAAACCTTTATCTTTCATCGGTTTACTAGTTTTAAAAAAATTTCAAATTCGAAAAGGTTTGCTGATTAATAAACAACAATTTCTTTAAGTAAAACAACATTGTGGCATTGTAACGGAATAATGTTACAATGATAAGGACAATGAAAAGAGACAAACTACAGTAAAACCTGTCTAAAGTGATACTGTCTAAAGTGATATCCTGTCTAAAGTGATAAACACGACTCGGTCTCAAGTCGAGCCCCATACAAAATGTGATAAACCTCCATAAAGTGATACTTGATAATTTTTATTGGTCCCACTCCTTATCTAAAGTGATATTCAACACATTTCAAAAAATAAAAGACAAAAACAACTACAAAACAAGCTAGATACGCTTGAAGAACCAATCAATGTTCTTCTGAACCATTCGGTTGGTACGGATCATACTCACCTTATCCTTCAATTTCTGGATGGAACTCACACAAGATTCGTTTGCATCCTGTTGTTGCATGAAAAAGATCACAAGCTTATCCAGCATCTCGGAAACGTCAGCGGCACTCATGGCAGGCACTTTTTTATTGTCGTCCTCTTCCTCATGCAGCACTGGAACAAGTCCGGCTTCTTCAAGGTGGTCCTCAATGATGCTATCAAGATCCGACGTGTATGACATGATTTGCTCCTCCGGGTAGTTGAGCAGGTTCCTGATGTCCATTGGGTTCCTGTAGCGGAAGCGCTGGATTTGTGACTGTAGATCTGCGATGACCTCGTGGTCCACCAGGTTGTCCTCCGTGACGTTTTCAACTGCCTCAGCCTGTTTTGTCGACCGAATCTTGCAGTGTAGGAAGCAGTTGGCAATCGTCGTTGGCTTGACTTCATAATTCCACGTGGGGACGGCAAACTGGATGGCCCCCAAAATGTTGACCTTTTCCGGCTCCGGCACCTTGTCCTCAATGCGTTGGAGAAGAGCACGGTTGAAGCGGCGACGGTAGTAGGCCTTGAAGTTGCGGATGATGCCGGCATCGCACGGTTGAATCTTCGAGGTCATGTTCGGAGGTAGGTAGAGAATGGTCGTGTTCCGAAGGCGGATGTGATTCGGAATCTTCTCCACCGGAGTGTGCCCGCTGAAGTTATCTAGGATCAGGAGGACCTTCCGGCCGGAAACATGGAGATCAAATGCCCGGAGCCACTCCAGGAAGATGATCTGTGTTATCCATGGGGACGCATTGTTCCTGTGTACACACCCAAGTGACGTGACGTTGATGTTCTTGAAACACCTGGGGTTCTTAAACTTGCCAATCACCCACAGTGGGAGCTTGTCAGAGCCATTGCCGTTGCAACACAGCGCTAGGGTTAAGCGCTCCTTGCTCTGTTTCCTGCCTTCGAGCTGCTTTGTCGCAAGGGAGTTGTCCGCTTGCAATGCGGGCGAAGATGCTTAGTTAACCAGGGACAAACTCATTTGATATCTTTTTGAACTTACAGTATGTACTTGCATGCGGTAGAACAACCCACTCTCATCCATGTTGTAGATGTCACGCCATTCGTACGCGTCAAGAACTTGACAAATTCCCGGAAGGGCACTTGCAACAGTAGTCATGTCGACTGAACCGCTTTCCCCGAACTTGCGATGTTTCTTGATCCCGTGACGGACCTTGAAAGCTTCAAGCCAGCCATTTGAAAACTCAAACGGCGAGTGATCCGGGTATAGGCGCTCAATGATCTTCATTGCGCTCTCACGTATGAGGTCCCCGCTCAGGTTGACGTGTTCTTAGTTGGCAAGGAACCATTCGGCTAAAGCAGCCTCCATGATAGGGAATTTCACCGTCTTTTGATGCTTGGAGCTGAGGTTGGAGGTGGTGGCCTTGGCGAGCAGTTCCGTCGACCGTTTAAGTGTGCCCGACACCGTTGCTTGGTTGACCTTGAGCTGATGAGTGTCCTCTAGCCACTTGATCAGCTCTTTCTGTGTGGCACCAGGATGATCTTTCTTGTACCGTACGAGGGCGAGGCAAACCTGGTTCGTCATCGTGGTGTATTGCTGACCTTTCTTCGACATGGAGAAGACTTTGCGCATGAGGATGTGACGGGGTGGTACTTGCAACGCAGTTCCTGAGGTGGACCCACACGTAAACATGGGTTTTTTTTCTGTGGAACTTCCCCCGGCACGCGGGTACGAGCAGCCACGAACTAACGCCCTAACGATACAAACAATAATGGTAAAAAAAAGGAAAACATGTGTGTATGATACTGTATGTACTGTACCTGCCTAAAGTGATAACCTGTATAAAGTGATATCCTACCTCTGGTCCCAGCAAGATCACTTTAGACAGGTTTTACTGTATTGTTATTCTTCTATAGAAGATAAATAGATTGGTCCATGATGTTGCTGGTGTCCATCAAAGACACAAAAGATGCAGAACATGACACATCGCCCGTGTCCCCTGGAGCTCTTATTATGTATGCATAGTTCCGCGACGAGAGACAAATCCTCGTTGTAGGAGAGGAGGAGGACAGCAGCGTTTCCTCCTCAAGAAAGAAAAACGCGATTGCAAGAAACTAAAGAGAATCGGTCGGCGACGAGATTATGTGTGTTTTCATTGCAGAATTGTGCGTGGTAGAGGTGTGGCAATAATAATAATAATAATGGCGTCGTCTCCAGGCTGCTGCTGCCTCACAAGAAGAAGCCTTGTACCTGCGTCAGCCATAGCCGTCTCGAATCTCTCTTCTTCTGCACCGCGCAGTTGCTCTTCCTCTTTCTCCTGCTCCTCCGCCTCCTCCTCTGTCATCAGCATCTCCACCGTTTTTCAGCTTATCAGAAGGAAAACATCTTGCTCCATTGTGATATCGGGATGTAGCAGCAGAAGAAGAAGAAACAGCGTCACGAGGCCTGGAAGACCTGGCTTTGAAGCTTCGGGTGTGAGGAGAAAGACGAAGGTGCGAGCGATTGTGGAAGAGAGGGAATCAGACATCGCCGCCACCGCCACAAACAGAGGAGGATTACAAGGCATGAAATTCTCTATCCTCTTCTTCTAGCTTTCGCAATTGCGATTTTCCTTTCCGAGGAGTTCTTGTTGTCCCTTTTGTTTTCGCTAACACTTTGCTGATTGCGGAAAAAGAAGCACCCGGTTTGAAGGAAGAAAGGACGAGGCTCAATTTATAAAATACTGTTGTTGCACAGGAAAGGAGGATGCAGACATCGTGGTAATAGGAAGCGGTGTGGGAGGCTTGTGCTGTGGCAGTATGCTTGCCCGATATGGTGAAGATGTGCTTGTTCTTGAAAGCCATGACGCTCCGGGAGGCGCTGCACATTCTTTTGATATCAAAGGCTACCACTTTGATTCAGGACCATCTCTGTTCTCTGGTCTCTCTTCACGGGGACCTCAGGCCAATCCCTTGGCACAGGTAAAGAAGAAGAAACTTGCTGGAACTCCTGCGGTCAAACTGCCCGCAAAATGGTGCATACATCATCCTTGCTCTGTGTGTGTGACAATCCATCTCTGAGAAGCCTTGTCTGTGTGCGGCATTTGTGAATTGAATAAGAGGTACTCATCTTCTTCTTGTCCCACAGGTGTTTGATGCTCTTGGTGAAGCAGTAGATTGTGTGCAATATGATTCTTGGATGGTGCACATCCCTGAAGGTCAATTTCTTTCCCGCATTGGTCCCACTGAATTCTACAAGGTCAGCAGTGGCAATAACAATCAATCAAGCCATCCCCTTCAGCCCTTCTTGAGCATTTGTTTGTACAGAAATTGTCGTTCACAGAATGCCATTCACTCAACAGAGAGCAAGTCCATGACAATATATTATATTCCTGTCCCATTTCTGTGTACAAGAAGGAGGAAAGCTTAGGTACTGTGCATTGTGCTCAGGGTCTGCTCTTCACTGAACCTTCCAAGCTTGCTGTATGCTTGGAATTTTTTAACAGGATCTGCAGCACATTGCTGATTCAAATGCAGTGGCAGATTGGCGCAAGCTACAAGTAAGTTAGTGCCAGCATCTTTTTTCTTTTTCAGGGGATCCTTCGGGAGTCTTGTTACTCTTTTTCCCATCAAGTAGGGTCTTTGTTTTGTGGAGAAAGTTTGCTAATAATAATATGTTGCTGTGGCAGGAAGCTGTCCTTCCTCTTTCAGCTGCAGCTATGGCATTGCCCCCTGCAGCAATTCGCACCGACTGGGGAGCTCTTGTCACAGTACTGGCACGCTATGGGCCACAACTTCTTAAGACTTTTGTTCAGATGGGGCCACATGGAGCTATGCGAGCCAGCAAGCTGCTGGGCCCATTCTCGGAGCTTGTTGATTCACTTGGTATCCAGAACAGTTTTGTACGTAACTGGATTGACTTGTTATCATTTCTCCTGTCTGGCCTGAAAGCTGATGGCACACTTGCCGCTGAAATAGTAAGTCCTGTAAACTCCCCATCTCATGCCTTTTGGGAAACTTGCCTCTTTAACTTCTAGCTTGAGCTTTAATGATACATATCTGCAGAAGGATGCTAAGGATCATTTGTATATTTGTCACACTGGAGACCATGAATTTGGATCATGGGTGTATCAGGTGTACATGTTTGGAGAGTGGTATAAGCCGGGTTGTGTGTTAGAGTACCCGTGTGGAGGCACAGGAGCCATAGTGGATGCACTTGTGCGTGGCTTGAAAAAGCATGGAGGCCGCCTTGCCCTAAATACTCATGTGGATTCCATTGTTGTGGAAGAAGGGCGAGCAGTGGGTGTGAAACTGCGAGATGGTCGGGTATGCTGTCATTTGACGGCACCAATCTCTTGTATTTGACACGAGTCATTCTGAATTGTCTAAAATGGGTGATTTCCTTTGCAAACTCTTTTTTCCAGCAGTTTCTGGAGCTCAGTTTTGGGACTCAGGCGGTCAGTTTGGTTGTCAGGTCTCTTCAACACATGTGACCAAAAACACTGTAATCAGTTTAAAGGGGGAGGTTTAGGTTTTGGAATGCACCATGTTATACTCTGGTGATCAGTGGCCAGTGCTACTGGGACCCCAAATTCACCCTCTTGAGCTTATTATTAATGACAAATAGATGGCTGAAGTAATCATTTGTATACTTCCCAGGGAATTGAAGTATACAAATGATTACAAATGACCCTGGACTTCAAATTATAGTAAGATTGTCTGGATGCTGCAGTTTGTGCAGGCACTGAAGGCAGTAGTCAGCAATGCATCTACATGGGATACTGTGTCATTGCTACCACCAGATGCTGTGCCGAAAGAGCTTCAAACAAGAGCAAAGGACACACCCCAATGTGACTCCTTTATGCACCTTCACCTTGGAATTGATGCCAAAGTATTGCTGCTCTACCCTTCAACATTTTTGAGAGGGAATTGTGCATATGATCATGCATATAAATGACTGAGGGACAAATGTAGGGTCATTGAAGTTGTGTGTTCAGGGCTTTTCAAGATTTGCCCACATGGGTATGTTATACCACAATACAAAGTGGAATTAAGTACACACTTCTGGAATGGAATTCCATACTTCTTTGTATTGTATGGAAAATCTTGTTGATCATTCAAGTCCATTTATAGGTGTTTAACATGTCCAGGTCCACCATACTGATTATGGACATTATGTTGCAGGATTTGCCTTCAGACCTTGAAATACACCACATTGTGGTGAATGACTGGTCACAAGGAGTTGATGCCCCACAAAATGTGGTGCTGATTTCAGTTCCCAGTGTGTTGGACCCTTCACTGGCTCCTGCAGGCAAACATGTGTTGCATGCATACACACCAGGCTCAGAGCCATACAGTCTTTGGAAAGACCTCGATCGCCAGAGTGCTGCTTATCGGCAGCTAAAAGCTGAGCGTTCTGAGGTTTGTTCTGCACTCTCATGTTTTTCCCCATCATATTCTGGGTCAATATTTCACCAGGAAGCCTCAATTTCAGTCTTTGTTAACCACACGTACCTGAAACAAGTAATTTGCCATCACATAAGTGAACAGGTGATTATTTCTGGAAACCAAATTGCAGTGATCAAGAGAGGAGGAAAGTAAAGAGGTGAGGGTGCTAAGGGTAGTAAATATAGTTGCTTTGTAGCAAATTGCAGAAGTCTTCCTCTCAAAGCTAATAATCACTAGAAGCCATAGTTTGACTCTGCCTTAGTCATGACAAATTGTGAAACCAACCATCATATGCCTGTGAATGGAGATATCTTGGAGCTTGACACTGGAACACCCAACTTCTAGCCAGCTTGGATGTTGCCACAATTGGTGTATATCTTGACTCGGTAATAGTGCTTGGGTGTTAGCTTCAAAAGATCAGATCTGAAAACAGGCTTTTGTTGTGAACAGGTTCTGTGGAGAGCAGTGGAGAAGGCACTAGGGCCTGGCTTTTCACGAGAAAAATGTGAAGTTAAGCTGGTAGGGACACCTCTAACACACGAGCGCTTTCTCCGACGGAATCGAGGCACATATGGACCTGCAATTAGGGCCGGAAAAGGTTTGTTTCCAATGCCTTCAACTCCTGTAGATGGACTATTCTGCTGTGGGGACTCTGTATTTCCAGGCATTGGGATTCCAGCAGTGGCTGCCAGTGGACTTGTCACAGCCAATTCCCTTGCCTCTGTCTCACAACACAGTAAGCTTCTGGATGCAATTGGTGTGTAAAGCAGCACTACCTATAAGTTGTATGTATCATGCACTTTTGGTCACCTACATTATGTAATACGCTGACCAAAACCTACTTTACGATTCTTGATGTCTATTAGAGACAAAGATAAACACAATTTGGTTATGATTTGAGAAGTCACAGCCACTGAGAATTCAGGCCAAACTTTCTTGGTGATTTGGAATGAACAGGCTTAGCCCACTTGTTTTTTAAAAATTCACAAAATACTTTGCAATTTCTTAACATTCAATTTGTCAGGTATTCGCTCTTAGATTACTTTTAGTTGTTAAAAACTTGTTTCAAAATGAAAACGGTTTTGGATATTTACATTTCCATTGGGTTGGGTTATCATGTGGAGAAGACTCATTAAGCTTTTCTCCTAAGGCTTGAGTGATTGTTTTTCAACCCAAGTTATTTATTCTTTAATGACCTTGAGATAAAGCCTCCATTTTGGAGTTGTTCACTTGCCTCTTGTTGTCATGTTGAACTTTGAACACGATGAGAAAAACAGAAAAATGCATATTTAGAACTCAAATGAGTTTATTATTATCTTCTTATATTTCTTGTCTTGCAATGTGTGTAGTAGCATTATTTTCAATCCAATGGACATCTAGAATGATATTAATTTGCTTTTTCATATCTGCTAGTGTGGCCTGTGCCGTTGGCCCAAGTGTTACCACATCCTCAACTGATTTTTCCTTCCAAAACCTGGTTTTTTGGGGAATTTATTTGAATTTTCAGCAGCAGAAATCACATAAAAATCAATCTCTCCCACATTCTGAATCCAAATCTTACCAAATAGATTCCCTTAAATCCTGCTCATCAGGATCTTTCCAACAACACCAAAAGCAGATTCCAATTCCTCTGAAATTTTTCAGCTACGCTTTAATTTAATTTTCAGTGAAGAAAATCATTCAATATTCAAGAACTTCTACACCGCAAGTCCAAATGCCATGAAACCAAGCCTATGCACCCCTCCTCCTCGAGAGCTTTCCAAAGACACCAAGAACGCACGCGACCTGAAGCATACCAGTTTGGTGGATCTCATAAATACAAACAAAACAAAACAAACTACCTTCCTTCATAGATAGATGATGTTGGTGGGTAGGGGAAAGAAGTGAGGTAGTTTGACTCGAAAATCAGGTAAATATGAATTGTCTTGGGAATCATCTGTGGAGTTGTCCAAGGACAACCATACAATGGATTCTATGTAGTCACCCATATATATACCAATTCCTCATTTTTTCTCATCATTATAATTTTGAATGACTATCTCTTGGTTTAAAAACCGTTGCTTCCAAATATGAAAAATGAGTTTGAACCGATCTTGGTCTTAGTTCCTTTTTTGTGCACAAGTTCAGGTTCCAAATCTTTGTGAATGCATGTCTTTTCCTTCACTCCTAATTTTTGGATGTGTTCTAACAAAGTTTTAATAAGACTCATTACAAAATAAACAAATTCCTATGACTACCAAATGTGGGGAGGTCTTTACTTAAGTAAGGACTCCACATTTGACTAATGGGGTTCTATAGGACCAAACCCTAAAACTTAGGCTCAATTCTTGTTAGGGATTGGCCATGATTGAAGTCCCTCAAGCACAACCTCCCTTTTAATATCTATACAAAAATCAAGCTACCAAAGCAAAAAAAATAAAATTGATTAATTGTCAAACATACTCATTGCAAGATCCCAACATTTGAATAGAAAGCATGCCACAATTGCTAACATCATTTTACATCGATGGATTGCATACTTTGGAAGCTACCGATTTTGGGCTTGCCAGCTTTGTTATGTGCTTGGTGTTTGATGACTTTCTATGCCAACTCTTCGATACTAACCAATAGCCCTTTAGTAACTCGTGGTTACCTCAATGGATATCATTTCAAATTGCTTATGTTACATATGTTAGATTGAAAATTAAATTCAGTCACTTATCATGGATTTTTTTTTCCATGTACATACTTAATTTGGACAACTTACTCTCGGCACATCCAAACACATCCAGATTGAAATGTACTTAATTATTCAAGTGTGTTGCATATGACTCCAAATGTATAAATGAATAGAAGCAATTGCATAAATCATACTTTGACTTTGTGCAAATATATCCCTTTTTCAAATAAAATTATTAATTGATCAATTTATGATGACCAGTGATGAATAAAACAAAGATTACCTTGAATGGAAGTAATGCTAAATACACCATGACTCAGTTCATGCAAGTTAGAAGAAGGTTTTGGGCATGTGGTCAAAATGTCTGTCCAACTGTAAGTAGTGCAGCAAGGTGAGTAATGGGAATGTGGGCTGCCCTTACTACTTATTGGGTGAATGAAGATATCTGTAAAGTCACCCCTGTCTTTGGGCATGCATTCACCCACTATCCCCCTCTTTCAGTGGTATATGCAAAGTAAGGAATCCTATTCAATCTCAGTATGAAATGCTGAAACCGAGCATTTAATACACAAGGTTCGAGATAATTATAGTAGTTGTAGAGGTCGGAGCAGTGAGTGAAAATATATGTAGCTGCAGTGCAGGCGCTCAAGAAAAGTGAAGGAAAGACAAGATGCAACTCAATTTACCACAAAAAATTGGTGGAAAAACTATTTTGGCTCCCACTTATTTTGCTTTGTAAAATTTTCATTCCCAGTTACTCGTTGGATGCCCTATTATGATGAAACTGGCCGTTCTCACCCCCTTAATCACGAGACTTTACAGCTAACTCTAATATGTCTGAAAACATCGGAAGCCTTTCAACAACAGGATTCAATAATGATCATTCTGCCATTGCCATTGCAGGAGTATAGTAAATTCAACTCGCTAATTTTTTAATCAAAAATTTGAAAAGAAAAAGAAAACCCCTGCCTGTGAAGTGTCTATTGAGCATTATATTTAAAAGAAGAATTTACCTAATTTGACTACAAAATTAGATATGTAATTAAAAAAATTGAAGCATCCTTCTATATTCTTGGCTACCTACTGGAACCTAAGTATAGAAATTCTGTTTTTTCAGTCTTTAAATTATTTCTAAAACTTCTCAAAATCTTGCAAATTTGGGTCATTTTTTTCTCCTTAAAAATATTTTGTATATGTTGGAATCAGATTTTTTAGGTTGAAATTTTGTGAAGATTCGCCAAACTATAAAAACCATTGTTTCTAATTCGTCTCAGTTTTATACCTCAAATCAACTACCTACAATTAAACTACTTGAATTATCAGGAGTCCAGATTGGGGACTTTGGTAAAAACCACTTGGAGAATTTTCATATTGCATTCGAAGGTGACTTGTTTTTGTGGCAAATTTTCACTATATTATTGTGAGAGCTTTTTCTGAAGAAGGAAAATCACCAGTTTTTTTTGTGAAAGTAAATAATTGAAACTAAAGACAATGCACATTAGTAATGCCTCCTCTAAAACAACAAGAATCTTTCTATTTATCGGAGGCTTCTTAGGCTTATTTAGGCCTCCTGTAGGCATAAGGTGCCTTGTGCCCTACCATGAGATGATCCATGATAATGTTTGCCTCATGATTTCTGATGGGTAAGTGCATCTCCAACGGTGTCCAGTATGTGACCCTGTGATAATATTTTTCACATCCAAGTTTAGTTATGTACTCTTTTGCAACCCCACCCATAAAACTGAAACCGGGACAGCAAATAGGTGGAGGATTTCTGATAGCAAACCACCTGGACCAATCATTATGATGGGTCAATCAGAAATACTCAGTAGTAGTTAGATCATATTTATTACACTCTTTTCTATACAGGTGCACACCACTGCTGCGCCTTTCACCAGCCACGGCAACCTGCGCAGTTGTGCTGAGCCAAAACCATTTTCCTTGACTCAAACCAGCATGTTATGGATTTTCTTCATCCAATTTTACTGTGCAGGAGCACTGCTGCAGATTTTTCTAAGGTCCATGACATTCATAAAAAACTCAGCTACCACTTCACTAAAGAAGTGTCAGAGGTCCAAAAATAGGGGGTTAGGCTTAATCTTCTCTGATATAAGAAGATTTCACACATAGCAGAATATCAATTGATTTATGGAACTCTCTGGAGTCCCAACTCTGCAACTGTAGACTTGCAGTCTATGAGAAGCTGTGTCATCTGAAACCAATAAATGCCTTAAACTTTTTTGAAAGATTTATAGAGTATTTTTTGAGTATTTTTTTTATGGTAAGGGAGGGAGGGAAAAAAAAGACAAAAAAGGAATAAAAGAGTTTATTTTAATTTTTAATATAGAAAACTGATGCCAAAGACTTTTCATCTACAAACTTTATTTTGGGCATATCCAAAATTTCCAATAATTTTTTTTGTGATGCACCAATCAAAGTGGCTCTTTGCAAAATAAAATAAAAATAACTTTACAGCTAACCATGTATGGGTCAGTTACTATAAACAATCTATTTCTTCAATTTAAAATTTTATAAAATTAATAAAATTAAATTATTTATTTAAAAATTTTTTAAATAATTTTTTAAAAAAAATCCTTTGTTTCCCCTCCCCTCCCCTTGTACTAAAGAATCTGGCTTTCTAAGTTAGTAATTTTTAAGTGTATATACCCTACTATCTTGGCCAGCTTCAAGACTAATAATATTATTTTCAGAAATGTTAAAAATCCCCCCCCCCCCAAAATAGTCAAATATCAAAAATTTAATGAAAATATTGAATTTTGAAGAATATTTTATTTGTTGAAATGAAAATCTCACAATAAGTTAATTATTCGACAAACATGTGTCCAAGCTGACATATGGTACATATCTCGTTTGTACTGAAACTAAAATATAAGGCTTTCCTTGAGGACAAAACCAAACCCAAACAAAACCAAAGCTAGTGATTTTTCATTTTCATATTTTTGGTACTAATCAAAATGAGGGTGGGTTTTTTTTTTCCCTCGCTTAAGGATAAAACCATTAAAAAAAAAAAAAAAAATTTAAAACTTCAATGTACTGAACTAAAGCCTTAGCAATATGATCTCACACAAAATCATAATGAATTTTATTTTTTTAGCTTACATTTTTGGTTTTTTTCCAATTTCTAAAAGTGAAGATTGACAGAGACAAATATGTAACTACAAGAAAAACTATTGCAATAATTGTTGACTAGCCAATTCAATTTGGGAATATTGGGTTTTAATTTTTTTAAATAAAAAACAGGCTTTTAATTTGTCCCATAACTTTAAAATAAAGGATAACTATTGTGCTCATCCTAATGCTTGGAATTAATTCCTCACTCAAATTCAACCAGCTTTATTTGTTATCATACAAGGAAGGAGGACCCTATTAGAGTATAGCTTGGTGTATATACATTTTCCATCCATTTTGTGCAAAAAAATCATCCATGACTTTGCAATTTTTTAAGTATTTCTTTTCTTTTTGTGCAAGGGCAAATAAGGCATTGCACAATTCTTTTGTCAAAAAAATTTCGCTAGGGACAATGTGCACACTACACTTGAATTTCATTGTAGCAAAATATAATTCCCAATGCAAAATGTACAAATTTTGTATTTGAATTTTTTTCCAAAATATAGGATGACGAGCTTTTCATTTTTTAAAAAATCCCTTCAAATATGAACACTTCATTCTTTGTTCTAGTTGTGTTGATGTATTATGGAACACACTATTCCACCCAAGAACATGGCAAACTGTCATTTTGTTAGGTGGCAAGGGATTTTCCAAGGCCTATTCATAAGCATAAGTAGTTTTTAAATTGGCAACTTGTTTTTTTAATGGCATTAAAAAACATCGATTAACAAAAAGAAAAATTTGTAACACAAAATGGAGCTAGAAGAGGCTTGGCTATTGTACCTAAGAAAAAGCCAAGAAATGTTTAGTTATGTGTGTCAAATAGAGTGGAAATTGTGACAATGTGGGTACATTAAAAGGGAGATATGAACACATCCAAAACATGGGCAACACAAATAATAACATGTGAAATTTAAAAACAAAGGACTATGTTGAAATCTTGACTTTTGCACATGTAATCAACTCTTAGAAGGGATAGCAAAATGTAATTCAAAAGAGAAAAAAATATGTATATCACAACCTTGGTCTTGAACTTGTAATTGATGTTAAAGCATAGAAAAAGAGCAAGGTGAGATTCAAACGCATTTTCACAAGTGTGGGAAAATAAGTCCTAACACTCACAAATGGATTTTCACTTTGAAAGTTGAAATCTTGCAATGTCTTAAATTTTTAGAACAAACCTTGTTGAACTATCTTTGAAGTCCATACCAAATCTTTGAAAAAATCATGGAGTAGTTTGAAGTCCATTACCAAATCTTTGGAAAAGTCATGGAGCATATATCCAAAGTGAGGTCACATTCACCACCATTTGAAGTTTTAAAATTCAACTTATGGCTCAAAAAATGGATGGGAGTCAAATTGATAGTTTGTTGTTTTCATCACTAAAAAAAAAAGGTCAAACGACCTTTGAGTGGAGCATGAAATACAATGTGGAAAATATTTCTTCAAGGGCCCTCTAACTTTTCCCTTGATAGCTTTTAAATCAAAGTCTACATATGAAAAAATTACAATTTGCAAAATAACAAGGCTTATAATTTAGTAGTTTTAGCACTCGTAGATGGGTATCCTAAGAATTTTAATTATTTTGACGTAGTCCTTATAGCCATCTTCAAAATATAATATAAGGAAGATAATGGTGATCCTTCTTATAAGTCTTAAAAAATCTTGTTGCAAAATTTTAACCATTTGAATTTAGTTTTTTTGTTATTGATTATATAATATATTATAGGAAGGATAATGATGGCTCCTCCAAAGTTTGGGCCATGGTGTGTTTTGTGAATGTGAGTTGGCAATGTTTTTTCTACGCATTATTTTGGTTTCAATTTGTACTAATTGCTATTTTTCTTGGTTTATGTAAATTGAAACCACCTTGAGCCTAACATATTGAGTTTTTCTTGGTTTTATCCCAAAGCAAAACATGTTTTTTTTGTCCTAATGCATGGAGTTAGAGAGCATGCTCAAGATTTTCAATTTTTTTATAACACATTATATTGAAAAGTTTACCTTTATAACTTGTGACAAGCCTTTGAAAATGTATTATACTAATAATAAAAAATGTTTAGTTGTCTTTTATGGTGTAGTTGTGTCCACCAATCACATGTATATAAAATAATTAAAATAATGCCAAAAAATCTAATTAAATAAATTTAAGTAAAATATATGGTGTGTAGGGACGTTTGAAAATAATTTGAAAATAATCGAAATCAATTTTCAATTTAATAAAAAAGAATGAAACTTTGATGTGGAAAATTAAAAAATAGTCAGTAAAAATTGAATCATATATGATGTTAATTAAGGATTATTATAAAATTTTGGAATCATAATTTTGCACCATTTTGTAAAAATGAAAACTTTTGAGTTCTTCAAGGCATATATGTTTAGCAAGTTTAATCGTAAATTATTCATGAAAAAAACATTGTCAAGAATGTGTTCACAACCTAATTTTATGAATTTATTGTGACAAAAAATGAGTTACCAAGTTTAAATTCAAACGAGCATTAACATGTTAATAATTTATATATTTTGTTCTACGAGTGGAGGTGAATGGTGATTCAAGGTTGCACATGTTGTGATGTCAAGTGATAATGTGAGTGTAAATTCAAAATGATGCTAGTTTAATTGTTCATCTTATTAAAAAATTACAAGGTTTAAACATACACATGTTGAAGACCCTATATCATCAATGTTTTAAACATGCAATTATCATCTTTGACAATTGATTAAAACTTTAACCCTTTAAATCGAGGTTCTTGAGCTTCAAGTAGTGTTTTTTAGGGGAAATTTTTTTGCAATTGGGGGACAAGACAATCAAACCTTCCCATCATACCATCTATTTCTAGTAAACATTAGATCAATTCTTTCAATTCATACACAAACCCAAAGAATAATGATCTTTGTTGGGCACTAAAAAAACACCCATGAACTATATTCATGGTGAAAGTAAGTCTTATGTTATGTTTGAAGTAAAGATTTTGTTGTCATTGTTGATTCGAGATGGAAATGTAACATGTTCTAAAACATTCAATAAAGTTTTAATTTGTCTTTCAATTTACATTAGTAAGCTCATAGTAAGATTGTCATGATGTTTAATCCTTAGTTCAAAAATATAAAAAGCAATTGGATTATGCCAAATGTGGAGCAACAAGTTAATTGTGAAGGTAAGGTGTGAAAGTTGGTTTTCCTTAGTTTCATGGTACGTTTTGCATGCTCCAATCCTTGTTCAATTTAAATGAATCAACCAATTTAGAGGTGGATCTTGATGAAGGTAACAAATTATATGTGTAATGGTTATTGTTCCATGTATCACTTCTAGCATGTGAGTTATTGTATTGTACTTACCCTCCAATGAATTAATTGTAACGTGCATGAGCCTTTTCTTGATGAATTTTCAAGAGTTATTTGGCAAGGGATTTTTTTTTTTTAATTTTTTATTTTTTCATGCTTGATCATTTGCTTCCAAACTTGTTATGATCCTTTGGTATGGTTGAAATTTCAATTTCCATATGTTGGATGTTTGGCCCATATCGTTCTTGGAAACTTTAATTCTAAAAAATCAAGACTAAACATATTTTTAATCTTTCTAAGGTGTGATTAATTATGTGAAAAAATCATGAAGTCTACCACATGAAGTCTAAAATGTTGCCATATATTTATATCATTTTGCAGTAGGTAGCCAAAAAAATATAGAAGGTCCCTACTTGTTGAGGATTGTCAATTTGGCTACATTGCAAAATTACCAAAAAATACACACACTATATATACAATTGAGAAAAAAAAATTAGCTAATTTTTTTTTTTCACAAAATAGCTAAAAATTGCCACACAATTTATTTTATTTTTTAAAAGAAAATCAGCACCCAAGCTCCAACATCTCTTTACCATTCTTAAAAAAATCTTAATATTTTTTTTTGCATTGTAGGGATTGGTGTATTATTTTAGACAAACATGTAACAAAGTTTATTAAAGAAATTCAATTCCACTATATTTATGGTATAATCCACTAAAGATTGTACTTTCATATGGATTGTGGTGGTGAAAATTTTGCTATTTTGTGAAAATTTCTTTGAGGAAAACCTGAAAATATGT
>Ga0209611_10002528_pt1 | contig 32145 bp, 29 predicted proteins | sample S1TSphgellanicum_3_FD_187693 | JGI IMG/M metagenome (GOLD analysis project Ga0209611, IMG submission 187693) | Host-associated microbial communities from peat moss isolated from Minnesota, USA - S1T2_Fc - Sphagnum magellanicum MG (SPAdes) (version 2) | ecosystem: Host-associated > Plants > Peat... | reverse complement strand
TATATAATTTATATTCTTATATTAGAAGAAATTAATTAATGTAAATAATGTGACATTACTTTCAAATCATTGTAATTATTTCAGATAAGAATTAATTAGTATGTGCATAATTATTTTCTAATTGAACATAATTATTCGCACTTTTTAATTTATAACTTCAAACCTGAATTAAAAATTTGGAAAATTTACAATGTAGTTAAAATAATTATTTTACTGATTTTAATTTCAAAAATTATTATATAATAATATTATCTAAAAAATTCTGTGATTAATCATCTATGATAAATATTTTATAGTAATTTTACAATAATTATGAAAATTAATGTTATGTTTGACAAATTATTGTATTTATAGTTAATAATTACCAAGAGAAAATAATTATTTGACCTATAATAATTTTTACAACAATAAATGTAAGTATACAGTAAGTAATGTAATTATTTGAATAATAATTTTTAAACAATTCGTGTAAGAATTTACTTTCTAATAACAATTGTTAATTCATTACTTATAATTTTGAAATAAATATTTTAAAATTTTAACTTTGAGATTATAGTCATTAAATTAATTTTACATTAATTATATTACATATAATTCAATCAGATTCTAAAAGGTAATAAATTTTTTTTAAATATTTTATTTATTGAATTATTTATGAGATATGTATTAATAACTTGTGAATAATTAAAAAGCTAGTTTGTTAACTATTAAAAAGTTAATGCTTATTCAAGTAAATTATAATGAATACTGAATATTTGTAGTGTATATTTTATAATTTAAATATATGTAAATTTAATCATTATTAATTAAATAATTATTTAATATTTGAATTGTTTAAAAATCTGAGAACTAAGAAAGTAAAGCATGAAGAAAGTTTTGGAATTACAACTTAGTTTGTAAGGAAGTTGGAACTTCAAAACTTATCCCATATTGTTTGTTCTTCATTCCTACTTTGAACATTATATAAACAAGGGGGTGTGCCCATCGAATTTCACATTATGAAATTAGTGCACATGGGATGAGCTAATCAAAAAGCTCAACCCAAAACAAATAAATAAATAATGCACAATTCTAAAATACTTACCTCCCTAACCTAATTATCTATTTAGCTAGGTAGGTACTTAGTTTGACCTAGCCATCTAGGTCGGCCTATGTACCTACCTACCTAAGTATGTACCTATATGAGTAGATATTTAACCTAGGAAGGTAGAACCTACCTACTTACTTTTTGACCTAAGTAGGTAGGTAGCCTAACATTGTAGGCACCTATTTATGTACCTACTTAGGTACCTACCAACCTAATATTATTATTTTTATTAAATTAAAATTAACGTGGCATATTTACATTGGGCCACATGTCATAATGTAAGATCATCCAAATATTTGAATTGAATGTCCTAGATTATTTCAAAATAATAATAATTTTATAATGTATATTTTAAATAATCGAATATTAAGACACGTGACAGCACATGATTTGCCTTCAATTGTGACCAAAATAGTTGCATCCTAGTCATATGTGACAATATGTATACAATGGAGTCAAAGGATGAAATGTATTTGTTGACTTTTTTTTTCATACAATACCCTTTGTGATTTATGATTAGTTTATCACATGCGACTTGTCTTAGGTGACTTAAAGGATTTTAGTTGCAAAATGTTTCTTGTGACTAAAATTTAATCACAAAGACTAATTGAAAATATATGTTTTTCTTCTAGTGAAAAAGCTAAAAATTGCATAAATTTGGGTGTGATTTTAAAAGTTGATTCCTTCAAAAATCAAAGCACAACAATAATTTAAATAATTTTGAAGCAATAAAAAATAGGTTATTTTTATGTTATTTTTATATTTTTCACTTTTAAGCAAGTGGAGCAATGGGGAGGGTACTTTGCAATACCTTTAAAGGTCTTTCAACACACATAATATAATGCACTTGGAGTAGAAAAAACCAAAGAAGTTGGCTATAGATGAGTCAATGGATAGGCCAGATAGAGGAGTGCAATGAATGCAACCTAGTAGTGGAAGATATAGTTATGCGTTGAACTCATGGATGCAAGCTTTGGCTATCCAACATTTACTCCCAACCTTACAATGTAGTTAATTGTTTCAAACTCCCTCAAGATGGCATCATTCATGTTGCTAATCTTGGATGTTTTTGTGGTGCAAACGCTCTTAATGTTGCAAATATCATATCCACTAGTTTTTGTACAAATGGAGCATCATAAATTAAATATTTTTTCAATGATTTTCCAACAAATGATTTCAATGTTCTTTTCCAACAACTTCCACATTTGGTGTCGCACCCCTACTTTGGCCAAGTGTGGGGGTGAAGCCCAACACTTGGAAAAGTTAGGGATTTGGAGTCCTTTGGGACTCCCGAATGTTTAGAGCTCGACAGCAAGGGGAAAAACACCTCGCATTGGGGTGTTCTTGGTGTCATTGGAAAGGTCTTGAAACGTAGATATCGAAAATGCCCTCGCATTGGCAATTCGGACATCTGCAGCCCAAGTTATGGGCAAAAGAAGGGCCGGGAGTCAAACTGCCAGTTTGATTCCCGACCACTAAAAGTCGAGAATCGACCTCTTCCCGACGTCCGATTTGAGCGTGCGACATAGCGTTGGAAAGATCTCGACGAGGGCTACAACTTTGGTTCAGACCTCGTCACGATCCAACTCTGCAGTCGGGAGTTATGGCGGTTCAAAGTTCCAGGAGTCCTGCCGGGACAATTTCGGGACTCCATTTCGGGAGTCCCGGAAATTTGTGCCATTCGAATATAGCCTCCGCGACCAGCCGCAGAGAATACTATATGGGGGAAGGTGGTGGCTTCCCCCGAGTCCGGGCCGTGGTGAATCTTGTGTGTCCAAGTGCCCGTGGCAAGTCCCAACACCAAAAGGTGTCTCGAATGTTAAACTAACCCGATTTGGTTGGTTTTTGGATGCAGATTCACACGAGCTAAACTAGTCCCTCTTCCTAGTCTAATCCAGGGGCTCCCAACTCGACCCTCTACCTTTTTCTAGAGTTGGAAGCCGGGAGCGTGCTACCAAGTTCAACTTTCCGCAATTTGACTTTGTGAAACCCTCAAGTGGGTTTCACCCCGTGACTTGGGAGCGCGTCATTTGGACCCAGTGTTTGGTGGAAATCAAAACATTGATGCATGTTCTCCTCCTTTGAAATCAAATTAACCCAAATATCTTTGATCCAATGTTTAATTACAATGACTTAATTTGGATTTTGGAAAAGGGACGAAAGAAATGGAAGTGGAGACAAGCAAGAGGTTATATTATGTTGCAAGTGTCTCAGGTTCATTTTGGGAATGCCTATTTCTTTCTTCATGTCTTCATCTTATTATTTCATGTCATATGTTGTATTGGATTACCCATGTAAGTTTTTTTTTTTACCACATCTTTCCACCCATTTTGAATGATTACTTCCATTCAAAAGGATAGGTGAAAGGATTGGCAAGAACAAATATATTCATGATGCAATTATCATTTGACAATGGCCTTAACATTAAGACTCCATGTTTATCAATTATTGATAAGCATAATCAATAATCTAAATCAAAAGTTAGTTTTTTTTTTCATTACCTTTAACTTTGTATTTGACCTTTCTATTGTAATCTAAAACAAGTGATTGTGATACAATTTCCCAAAGTTATTCAAGACAAAACATCAGTTGCATACAACAAAAGATAAACTTTCATAAATGGACAAATCTAAAAGCTTTTCAGGCATTTAGTGAAGCTTTCCAAGAAAATTTGCAAAAGTTTTTTGTTCATTGAACAATTGAAATGGCATCAAGTGGAATCCTAGTTTTGATATTTTGTGGTAGGTGGACATACCTTCTTACAACAAAAATAAACAATGAATCACCCCACACACATGTTGATTTACTTATGGAAATGTGTGAGTCCATTTGGGAAGATTTTATTTTCGAAGTATGGTAAAAAAACAAATTATTTGATGATGACTAATAATTTTAATTCTTAAATGTCACTCTGCATTTTTCCTAATACAATTGTATATATAGGTCCATGTACTCTTGTCATGGAAAAATTGCAAAAAAACCTATAGAAAGATTGCTTGATATTCAAAACATTTTGGGGTTTGGAACATGAAATGCTAAAAGTTGTAATAAGGAACAAATGTTACATGTATTTTAACATACAATTCAAATTGTGCACAAATTCAATTTTTTTTTTCAAGTACACTATGATCATATCATAAACATTTACCAATGTTGATGGTATCCATTCATATTACCTCATTTTACATAATAATTAATACAAAATCAAAATATGAATGCATGGCTTGACAACTGAAGAATTAAGGGATTCTTTCAACTTTCCAGTATATTATCCAAGTGCAAAAGAAATTCATATGGCAATGGAAAAATCAAATGTATTTGCAATACAAAAGTTCAAAGTGTGAGAAACAATTATTGCTAGTGAAATATTTGAGCAAGGTCGGTAATCATTTTTGGAAAATCTTGAATTGTATGGTAACATGATCTCAAATACTTTGAGGTTTGCCTTTGGAGAACTTCTTGAAGTTCACGTTGGTGTGAAACTTGCTAATACTTATTTTCAGTGTTTAAAACAAAAATTTGCAATACATGTTGTAAAGATTCATTTCGGAAGTTTCCAAGTGAAATTCTATTTGTTCTAAAATGCAAGTAATGTTTTTCGTCATGTGAAACATTTTACGTATGTTTTAAAATTGTAACATGTGGATAAATTAATAGCCCAAGGGGTTGGAATTATTTTGCGTAGGTATATAAATTATATTTGTTGATGTATAATATAATTTTAAAACATATATTAAGAAGACTTGTTCGATAATTGATTATGAAACATGGGGTTTAAATGGGTATAAAAGTTTAATAAAAATATATATTTATTAGACTAACTCATAGAAGGAAGTGATTTAGGTTACCTACAATACTCATTATAAGTTGTCCTTTCATGCTACACATTTGGAATGGTTGAAAGCATGGAAATAAAGTGATAGGGTTGACATTTATAAGTTTTGAAATTATAATGGTTATACCTAGAAATGAAATTTCTTTTTCAACATGTTATTGTTAAAAGATGCACAACAATGTATTTTTTATCATGGCCCCATGAATTAAAAAAATTATTTGGTTGAATTCAATTGCATGTGTGAAAGAATAATATAAACCAAATGAAAGATATTTAAGCATCAAAGATTAATTGGAAAATGTTGCAACTAAGATTGGTTTGTTCATCGTGCCAATTATTATTTTTGAAAAGGACGTGATTTGTCACCATGGATGCAATACCTATGCAATATCTAAATTATATGTAATCCAAGGTATAAATGTTTAAATAGAAATTGCAATAAATAGCAATGCATATAAGTCCAAGTCTTTTCCTGACCTTTCAATATTATCCCTAAGCCTAGAAAGTCTGAATGTAGGTTTGAAAGGGATGTTGAGAAGGTTTGTAGGTAAGTATGAACATTTCAAACAAAACATTACCATTTTGGTAGGAAACCAAAAATCCTTGATCTCATTATCTTCATATAACAATGTAATTTGTCCCCCATAACATTTCAATAAGTCATTTCCAAATTGTGGCATTTTTCTTGTTAATTATGAAAATCGACAATGCTAGTTTGGTTGGTTTTCTGTGAGGCCTTCTAGTGGGGTCTTGGTTAGCTAGCATGGGACTCCCCTTCATCTATAAGGTCTACAACAACAATTCCACAAAAACCCTTCAACATTTCTTCCTGAATTAACCCAAAGCTCAAATTGTTTGAGAATTCTTTATCAAAATTTACTAAGAATGGGGCGGCGTGGGGGGTGGTTTCTCCTACCCCACCCCCTTCACTTGGGATTTCATTTTATTAGGGGATATCATTAAGATTAGTGATGTTTCTAACCATGATTTATTCAGGACTCATAAAGGGAGTTTTTAAATAAGAATCATCCCCTTGACATTTTGAGATCGTTCCTTTTCATATAGGATGCATTTCAATGATGAATATTCTAAACCCAAGATTTTCCATTAGGTTTGCACCTCCACGGCGGAGGTTCGGATAATAACATGGCATATCATCAATTCTTTGAATTCTGTTAGGGACCCTTTTATTTAAAGTAACATTGTTTCCTCTTTTAAGACTACCTAGTTATATAAAAACATTTTTGGGGCTAGTAAGGATATTAGTAGTTGGTGTTTCCTATCCCCATTGTACTAAATGTTGACTTTGTTTATTTTTTATGTAATTGTTATTGAGCTCCTTTATGGGGTTCCCCCATGCTGCATCCTATTCTTGTCATTTTGTCCCTATGTGTGTAGAAAAGGCATTATGAAGAATGTGTGTGGACACTAAACTTTGCTTCTATTACAAAGGTTGTGGATGCAAATTATGATGATTAAGTGTGTTGCAAATTTAAAACTCACCCATGAACAAAAATTTTATTTAGATTAATGTGTAGTTTTATTGGATGGGATTCAAAAAGTTAATGCAAGCCTTGGAATTAATGCATCAAAAATTAAGGATGAAATTTCCATTCATCAAAAGCTAAAATCAAACAAGAGAAAGTCCCCCATGGAAACATTGTGCAAATTGAAGTTGTTGAAGAAAGAGAAATAAAAGGGCATTATCTTGAATTTGGTGTTAAAATTCTATAAATGATTCTTGGAAACTTTTATGTTCAAGAAAAAATGGAAAATGGGGAAGTGTGATGGCAATCCCAAGATCTTAATGTTGGCAACATGGAAGTTTACCTTAGAAGCTCCATGATGTGGGCTATAATAAAAATCCAAGAAAAGTGATGGTATTCATCAAAAGTTGATAGGTTGATCAAGGAAGCTTTGGAAGGAAACTTACCTCAATAAAGAAAAGGAAAGGAACAATGGCATTTCATGGAATTTAATTATGAACATGAAGAAGTTTCAATAGGAAGATGCTCCTTAGACCTTCAAATTGCAAAACTTGATTATCTCATAAACAAGATTGAAGAAATTTAACAATATTCCTTAGAACTTGGTAATGTGCATGGAAATGTTTGAATGGGATTTTTTTTTGTGGATTACAAGATCATGAAATCTGACTACTTGATTTGGGTGGATGCAAAAATTCAGTGACAAAGCTCAAAGTTCAATAATAGGAAGCACTTTGCTTTTTGTGGAAACTTGTGTTCAAATTTTTAAAAGGATATATGAGAGAGAAATTGACAAATGGCTAGCATTTGATAGTGTGGTTTAAGAACTTATGAAATCCAATGGTGATGGTGTATGCAATGGAGGCCCCCACCAAAACCCTAATGCAAGCTCCTTTGTCTCTTTGATTCTCTTTAACAATTTGCTCAAAACTTGTTTAGAAAGCTTGTTCTCACTTAATTTTTGGGCTATGGGGATTCCAATGGAGAAAATGGTGATGGTTAAATGTTTGAAAACATTCACAATGATGTTATTTTGGCAAAATAATCTGATTTCAATTGAAATGAACAAGTTGGAGAACATATTCAACTTTGAGTATGAATATTTTTGAAATATATTCAGGGTATGAAATGGGTATATTTTCCAAAATTTATATATCTTTGAGTATGCATTTGATTAAGATATATTTATTTTATTAAAAATATATATAATAATAAATCATATACCTTACAGTGTACCTAGCGAGTATATCCAGGTACATGATATACCCAAACAACACTGATTTTTTTCCATTCTCAAAATTAGCCCACGACCTGCAAACCAGGGTTTGTCTTATTGTGAATGAGGTGAAAGAGGGAACCTCCGGGTATTAAAAAATCAAATCATTCACACACCAACCCGGATGGTAACTCGTAACCGGGTATTTCACTGTCTGTGTTCGTATTCAGGTAGATTTTAGGGTTTCTCTTACGTGGGACAGGTGGTCATCTCCACTTGTGGTCCCGCCAGTTCCAGTTCAGGGCTTTGTAGTTCCACTTGTGGTTTCCTAGTTCCACTTGTAATAAGTGTTCATGGCGCGGACGGAACACTTTAGTAATGTGCGCGTTTGTTGGCGTGTGAGGATTTGCGGAAATTCTCATTTTGTGTCCCTCGCAGCGGATGCTTGCTGTCGAGGCTGGCGCGTCGGAAACCATCGCAAACAAAGAAAGGAAGGAAAGGCGAGCTCGTTGGTTTCTGGATTTTGTCTTTTGCTCTCCCGGTACCGCAGATTCTGTCTTCTATCAGCCGTTGGTTGTGTTGAAGACGCCAAAAAGACAGGAAAAGAGAGGGGGGGGGTGTAAGGGTTTGGAATATGTTGGGGTTTTCTTCCTGTTCTCAAAGTGCGTGCGTGCGTGCGTGCGTGCGTGTGTATGTTTTCTTTCTCGAAGATTTTGCTGAAATTTTTTCCTTTGATTTACATTGAGTGATTGAAAACTGTAGAGAGAAAAAGAGGAGGGTGATAGGATTTCTCGAAAGGAGAGACAGACAGACAGACAGACAGAGGTGTTTTCGAGAAAATTAGGGTTTGTGGCGATCTGAGAGAATGGAGGTGCAGACATGTGGGAAGCCTTTGGATGCTTTGCTAGAACGGGTGCTGTGTACAAACATACTCTCTTCAGACTACTTCAAGGAGCTTTACAGCTTGAAGACGTATACGGAAGTGGTTGATGAAATCTACAACCAGGTAGATCATGTGGAGCCGTGGATGACAGGGAATTGTCGGGGTCCGTCTACGGCCTTCTGTCTGCTGTACAAGCTTTTCACCATGAAGTTCTCTGTGAAGCAGATGCAAGGATTATTGGATCATGGAGATTCGCCCTACATAAGAGCAATAGGGTTTCTGTACCTCAGGTATGTGGGTGATCCAAAAACTTTGTGGGGTTGGTTTGAGCAATATGTGACAGATGATGAGGAGTTTGCTCCAGGATCAAATGGGAGGATGACCACAATGGGTGTATATGTGCGGGACCTTCTTCTGAACCAGTACTACTTTGACACTCTTTTCCCTCGCATACCTGTTCCCATTTTACGCCAAATTACTGCACATTTGGAGCGCATGAAGCTCTCAACACAGCCTGCTGGGGTTACAGGGGCAGGTGGACGTCATGGTGGGGATGATACTGCACGCAGGCCCCCATCTGTGAAAGCTGCACTCTCTGTATCATTTGGGCAGCGTGCTCCTCATCGAGCATTCACTCGAGATTCTTCACCTATCCGACGAAGTGTGCCTGTGCATGAGCCACAGCATATTGGTACAAATGATGTGCATCATTCAAAGAGGCAAGAAAGGGTTGATGTCGACCGAGATTCAAGAGACCGAGATAGGGAGAGAAGTAGGGACTCTGACTGGGAAAGAGACAGGCGGAGGATTCGGGATGTTGATGCTGCAGGAAGGGACCGGGATCGTGACAGGGAACATGACCAGGAGCGGGAGAGGCTTCGGGACAGAGAGAGGGAAAGGGAGAGGAGCAGAGACCGTGACCGGGAGGACAGTAGGGGCAGGGGTAGAGAGGACAGGGATAGAGATAGCAACAGGGATTCTAGGTTTAGGGATGGTGGGAATGAAAAGGCAAGGGGTAGGGACAGAGAAAGAGAGAGGGAGAATGGCAAGAGCAGGGAGAGGAGGGACTGGAGTGGTGAAAGGGACAGGAGAAGAGAGAGGGAGAAGGAGAGACAGTATGAAAACATTGATCATCGTAGAAGCCACAGCCCCAGGGGACGCAGCAGTATTGTGGGGGAACAGAGCTCTCAAAGCCCAACAAATGTCAAACCAGCATTCAATAACTTGAAAAAGCTGTTGGATGTGTATGGGGATGCCAGTGACAAGAAAAGTAAGGACATGAATGACAGTAGCTTTCGCTCAAAACCAGGAACTGATGAGGATGTGATTCATCTTGGTAGCATGAGATGGACGTAGTTTTTTTTAGCAAATTGTAGACAGGCACCTTGTAGGTGTCTAACATCTATGCAGAAATGATTCAGATTTCTCCATTACTTCTGCTGACCATCTTTGTGCAGTCTGTTCCAGTATTCTTGCAATCAAGCAGAAGCATTCAATTGTTATGCTGTTTTTTCTGGATGGTGTATTGTTGAGCATTCTCAGTATGGATCTGTGAGCACTGAACTCTGTGGGTATTTGTATCCCATCACAGCCCATTTTTGCAGAGTCATTTTGGGCTTCTACAGCAGTACTGGATATGTCTCTTGGGAGGCCCAGGCAACGGAATTTGGGTAGAGGATGAGACATTGAAATGGTGTCATGTTCTGGTGTTTCAAGTAAAGCCTGGTTGCTGGAATTATATGAAAGTTCTTTGCAACTGCATCACCAGAGCCAATTTCCTTGCTGTGTTGGAACATGGTATTTCCTTTCACTGTTTAATTTTGAGGAATGATGGAGAACTAATTTTGAGGAATGATCAATTGTTATACTCACTGACAAGGGTTGAGTGCGGATAATGGTTGCTGCAGCTACCATGGAGTGGAATTTCATAGTGCTGGCTGCTGGGAACCCCCCAATGTTCAAATTGAACTCTTCTGACTGCATTCACTCAATTGTACAGCCCTGGCAAGTAGAATTGATTTTCTTACTTTGTGGTTCTCTGCTGGTTGGAATTGTGGAGTGCTCTCATAAAGTTGCCAAAAGCCAACATGAAAGAGGATGCCATAATGTCACTACTCTCATCTCCCTATCTCATGTTATCTATTCATAGTGCAGTCTTTTGTATGCAATGTGTTATTGCATTAGCTATTGTTCATTGACTTCCATTGTATGGGAATGCAATTGTTACCATCATTTCTTCTAGATGTTATTACCAGCACATTTGAGCAGTTTTTTCTTTGTGACAGTAATGAAAGTCAACAGAGGAGTCCAGGCATCTAAAGGCAGCTTGTCCTCTCAAGCCATAGCAACCACTTGACAGAGGTGTTCAGGTGGTCTTTCTTCATTGCATGCCACATAAATTTAATTTTACATGGCACAGTTTGCAAAGATGTGAACAATTTGAGTACATTGCTAGTTTTTATAAGCTCTGTTCAGATTTCTGTAAAGCTAGAAGTGAAGCTTTTTACATCCTGTGAGGGGCATCTAATGGTTTCTGTGCGTGTCTTGGAGGAATCTCAAAATTCTCTTCATGTCAAAGTTCCTGAACATGAAATCAGGGATCTCATGAATCAGCCACTGGCCAAGTTTCTTCAGCTTGAGAAGTGCAATCAAGTGGACATGAAATGCAAAGCAATTGATTAGGTAGGTTCATTTGACATGGGCAATCCAGAAGTTGAACATGTGTTGCTTGTCTTTATCAAAATTAGTATCACCTTGTCAGCATGTTACATCTTGCAACGTCTGGGTTTGCCTGGACACCAACCCTCATTGTGCTGGTGAAAGCAACCTCAACTGTCTTTTGAAAATATTTTGCCTCAGCATGTGCCAGTTATCCGATGGTCAAAGTTGTGAAGTGCTATTTGTTTTTTGACCATGGTCATCATCTACCCTCAGCACGAGGATTGACTACCAAGCAATTCAGACATGGCTCATGAGGATTGGTTGGTTGACTTGAGGTGACCAAGAAGTATCAACAGACATGAGTGCAGTGTAAGTACATCTTGTCTTTCTTATATTAGTTTCAATTTCATAGTGAGACACTTCCATTACTCTTTACATTGGGTATACTTTTGCCCTATTACTATCCAAGAAGCCATGTCAATATATGAAATACAAATCAATCAATTTATGTAGCCAGTAGGCTTGTTCAAATTAGGGGAATTCTGTTTACTGTTATTATTAAGTATTACGAATATCCTTAATCTTGTTTGACACTCATTTGGCATGTAAGATTCTCTTGGATGTCATGAGTGGGTTATAGCAGGAGCTCCTTCATGCAAATCACTCTAAAGCTAAGCTTGTCTTCAACCAAAATCCTTCCTGAAACTTAAAGATAAGCTCAATCTTTTTTATGGTTAATTTTGTGCATTTTTCATGTTCTGATTCTCCACTATCTTCATTATTTCCTCAATCAAAGATCAGATTTTTTTTCGCTGGAGCCAGCACTAGTTTCTTGTCTTCAGACTATAAATTGACATTTGAAACACTCCGCGAATGTGTAAAGGAAGCCAAGAGATTGTTTGTGATTGTTAGTTTGTCTTTTGAGTTTAAACCTTAGTGTGTTGCAATTTTAGGTTTATCATTCCTTTGAGGCCTTCCTCCCTATTGAAAAAGATATTGGAGATTTTTATCGATAGGAAAATGAATACTAGGTCTTTTATTACTCTCAATTTTTATTAAGGTTTAATTCCCAAACCTTGAATTTTCTGTCTTAGATGTCAAGTTTAGAAACTTGAGCTTAAAGTTTAAACAATATATTCTAAAATGGTTTGTTTCTTCAACTAATATTTGTTTCTAAACAAATTTGTTGTTAACCAATAAGACATCCAAAGGGTGTCGGGAATGTTGAATGGAGATCAAATTGATTTTGTCAAGTTGAAGAGTAGGCTTTTCGCCCCTTGAATGTGGTGAGGTAGAAACACCTAATGATGTTCCCTAAATTGCATCCTATTATTGTCTCTATAATTGTTCAATTGTTTTGGGAATGTAAGACTATAGGAATGAGTGGTTTAGGGTTGGTTTGATAATCTACCCTAGTTTGAAAATATGTATGTGCACATGAGTAAAAACAATGAAATATTAGAATTATATTTTTTAATTATTTAGTAGTAAATATTGTAAGCAATAATGTTATATATTTTTTGACTTTGTAATATATTGAAAGTACAATGTATCACACCCATCATGTTGTGTTATCATCATGAATTTCATGATGATAACAGAATATGATGGTAGATCATAATATAGATAAAATATCAATTCATTTTCATAAAACATTTTTGTATCTTTACTTCAAAATTGCATACATAAAGAGGTTACTTATGTTTTTAGTTCTATGATTATTATAACAAAACAAGCAATGTACTATGAAATTTATTTGTCCAACTTTCACTTCATGGTTTTGAAGAGATGACTATATTTGTGTATATGTTATTAGTGATGATAAAGTTCATGAAATTTAAATTTTAAATGTTGATTTGTGTTTGTAGGTTGAAACAAGTTTAATTATGATTAATTGAAACATTATAAATTATTAATAATTTTTTAATGAATTGAAATTTTTGATGTGTAACGTATTCAACGAAAAATTGGATTGAACGAATGGAAAGATGAAAGTAGAAAGTAAACCTTTTTTGCTCAAATGCACTTTATTTTCATTTAATTTTTTTCAAATGATTTAGTTCAAATTATGTTTGCTAGATAAACAATAAATGTTATAGTTTTTATAATCTCATAATCTTTTAATAATATATTAGTTCAATGGAAGGAAAAAGAAAACGTCTCAACTTGATGGTCAATGCAAAGGGGGGGAAAAAATCATTTTTCGTTAAAAAGGATTTCATCTACCCCTTCACCACCAAGTTTAGGGTTTCATTTTGTGACATGATCCTTGACCATTCCTAACACATCATTCGTTCCTTTCCTTAACCTTATAAATTGAATTCATTTCCATTAAAATCTCACTCGCATCATTCATCATTTCACATAGTTGGAATTTGATTGAAATTTTCAAGTCAATGGCATTGAATGTGTCTACATCTAGAGGTTTTCAAGTTGCACAAATGAACAAAAAATAATCTTGATAATTAATTTTTGGATTTGATCTTGATTCAATGCCTTCACATTGAAAAACTTTTATTATGAAAGGTGTGCATTTGATTTGAAACAAAACAACTTTGAAAATTGTATTTTTGATTGTGTCTAAATTTTCATACGTTGGTGATTTTATTGCACATTGTCCTTGCAATTGATGATGAACATAAAATATTTTAAGAGAGTATTTATAAAAATGATAAGTTCTTTTAATTTTTAATGAATCAAAATTTAGAAAATAAAATTTCATTTTAAGTTTTAATATATGATGTACACACACACACACACACACACACACACACACATATATAAATGAATTTTTAAAATTTTCTATTTGTTTAACAAGATTTCAATGACCATTTTTATATAAAAAAAATTCAATCACATGATTAATAAATGGGAAATGTTTTATGGGCTAACATAATAATAAATAAATGATATATATCCCACATCTTAAAACCTATATTTGACTTTAAATATATATTATACAATTTTGACTTATAATAGACTATAATCTTAATAGTTTTTTTTTACATTAATGTATAGGTAACATATAATTTATTCATATATAAAATTTATAAATAGATCATAATATTATATAATATTAAATATTAATATTAAATAAATATCAATTAATATCATATAATTAATAATTTTATGGTTTTAAAAAAAGATTCGCAAATCTCACAATACCTAGCATTGGTAGCAATATGTTTTGCATGATTTATTTATGTAGTTGAAAAATGAAAATCACCCCTAAAAAAGTTTAGCTAAATCTGATTATAAATTAAATAGGAAATAAAGAAATTTTAATCAACCTTTTATAATCATGGTTACACACTTAAAACCAACTATAGAAATATGGCATTTGTTATTATTTTTCTTGCTTTCACACTTAAAAACCCTTCCAAAATCACTTCATGTTAAAAGTTTTAATTTGTAATTTTTTGGGCCAAATTCTATTATTAAAATTTGCTGTTAAATATTGGCAACCTTTTGGAAATTAATTATATTATTTTTCTAAAATGCTTAAAATTTTAAAAACTAGTTGCATGGAAGTGATTTCCCCTAAGTGATTAGTTAACAAATACATAGTGAATTGGAAAAGCATAACCCATGCTACTTTGGATGATTTGACTAACCAATAGAAACAACAATAGATTGAAAAAAAAGGTTTAAAAAACATTTTTCAAAGCCTATATAAAGGTTTAACAATAAAAAATTCACTAACAGTAAACATAAAAAATACAATATGAATTAACAACTATATATAAGTTTCAACTTACTCAAATTAATTGAAGGGATTGAATAATTATGGGTTGTTTGAAACACATTAACAAACAAGTATAGATTTGAACATGCAAATTCCCTAAATTCCAAACATATTCTCATTTTATTATTGATACATGTTGATTTGTTACGAATTGTAAACAATGTCATACTTTAAATTTAATGTTATAAGTTACAACTCACATTTGTTAAAGTAGAAAGTCGAAAGTAAAAGCCATGAATTTTTTGCACCTTGATGATGTAAAAATATTAGATGTGCTTAAAAAATGAATGATTAAATTATACTTTTGGGCCTTGAAGGATGATTTTTTTCAAATACTACGACAAAGCTTTAGTTTCAACAAACATTATTACTTAAAGTACTAACCTTTCATTTTTCAACCACACAAAACGTCAACAACCATCCACCTATATTATAGAGCAATTTTTTGTTAATGCTTAACTAACATGATTTTTTATGAATTTGAAACATCTTATTCATGCATCAAAATGCAAGCATAAAATGGGACACGAGGCATAGTTCTATACTAATGATCTCACCATTGAAGGGTACTTGCAATCACTAAGTTTTGATGGGAAAACTCGTTTGAGTTGGGCTTGGAGCTTCAATGGAAAACATCATCAAGCTTGAACATTGTAGCTATGTGTCAATGTCGAATTGAAAGCATTAAGGAATCCAATCATTGAATAATCAAGTTGTTGGAACTAAATGCAAAGTGATGAGGGTGGCAAGAAGTTGGGAGCCAAACTTAGGTCATTTGGGGAATCAAATTACAGTTGGGAATTGTGAGTTAATCAAATTGAATCATGGAATCAAGCTTATTAAAAGAATTGAAAAAAAGAGAAGGAGAAAACAAAGAAAGAACAACGAGATGGATGGGAGAGAAAGAAGAAAAGTTAAGGAGAAAGGAGAACAAAAAGAGACATCTCAATCTATTCTTGCCCACATTTTGTTGTTCACACTATTTGACTTGGTTGCTTTCCCGTGATCTCCAAGGCCACATGTTGGAGTCTTGCAACCCGAAACTCCACCTCCTCCTATGATTCACATGTGAATAATCAAACTATTTTACATTGACAATATTTTATGTCATCAATATATTTTCCACAAAGTATAACAATATTCCCTTCACAATTTTATGAACATAAATTAAGGTTTTAGTTCCAAAACCAAAAATGTTCAACCAATGTGGGTTCATTAAATTGAGATTAGGTAGTTCATTACACAATCATGCAAACCTATGTTCTATGTGAAATTAATAAGAATCATCACACATAAGCAAAAAAAAAAAAAAAAACTCTTCATAAAATAAAATAAAATACCAAATTTACTTTTGCAACATCACCTTATGTGAAAATATCTAGTTTCACATAGCAATATCCAAATAATTTTTTACACAAGCCAACCTTTTGTTATCATGCTACATATGCTCCCAAATTGAATGTTAAACCATCCCAAACTCACCCCTTATATATAAGAAAAATGGAACTATAACAATCATGGCTAGAATCATGGCAATGACTATTCTGATAGCAATTACTAGTATTTCCGATTGTATCTTGTACTATTCCCATTGTGACTTTTATATTAATTATGATTATTGTTAGTTCAATTATGGTTCCTATGTTAATTATGAAAATTATTCCAATTACAACTATGTAACAAATATATCATGAAAGGTTTTGGTGCTACACCTTGTACTTGGCCTAATATAGGTGAGAAGGAAAAAAAATTGGCAAATCGTATAAAATAAAATTGAAGATTGTTAATATCTGGTAAGGATACATTTCATGTGGAGGCCATCCCTACTTTGGGGGACTATAATTTCCATGATATTTAATGGAATTGGATGATTCAAAAGCCTACTAAAATGTTTTTAAATGAGTTACAAATTACCTTAAAAATCCATCACCAATTGAGTGTTGACCATGATGCCATTGTCTTTTGATACACTAAGTGTTCACTTGTAGGCCTTTTTACCTTAATTAATCAAGGATGAATCAAACATTTTTATTCTTTTCTTTTGACATAGGATTTGGCCATTGAAAAAACAAATCTAAAACGTGAACTTTTTCATTTTAAATAAATAAATAAATATCACATACTCTTTTTTATTTTAAAAAATGGTATAGGGGGGTACCCTACCCATCTATTAAAAAATCTAATTTTTATATATTCAAACCTTAACCTAATGGAAATTTTTGAATGCTAATATACCCTTATCCAATGGATAAACAAAATATATATAATTATATATCCTTACTTAAGGATATATAAAAAACAACATAACCAAACAACATTGGTTACCAATGTTGGTCAATATTTACTTTTTGGCAATAATTGGCTAGGTAGGTTTTCAAAAAAGTATTAAAATTTAGACCCATTGGTTATCAATATCGCTATCAAAATAATACCCCTAAGTATCAATTTACCTAGTTATTTCAAAAACAATGTACCTTCACAACATTAATTATTACCAATGTTGGTTAATTATTGCAATTTGGTAATAACTAATCAAGTAGGTTTTATTTTTAAATTTAAATTTAGACCCATCAATTATCAATATCATTGTCAAAATAATATCCATGGGTATCAATTTACCCATTTATTTTTGGCTAATGACTATTGATTATGCATAAAGATCAATTTTCAAATACCCAATTGAAAACCACGATTTATACTACCAGTTTTATGTTGTTATAATTTTTATAATTTTTTTTCTTGTTTTTTAATTTTATATCATAAACATGTTTAATGTTTCTGGGTTGATGACCTATTTGGATGATAATTAATAGGTCATTTAAGTAGGTTATTAAAAATTGAAAATTCAATACCAAGCAAGTAAGTTATTTATCAAATTATATATATATATATATAATTTTATGATGGGTTATTGATACCTGAACTTGGACTTGGCTGATTTTTCAAATTAAAAAACAATAACCAACCAATGTTGGTTGTTTTGTGGCTGGTTATTATTAGTGTTGTGTGATTATTGTTTTTTGGAAAATTCTTTGGGGTTGATAATTTCTATTGATATTTTTTGGAAATCTTTGGGTAAGGTTTTGGATTTTTTTTGGATGTTCATTTTCCCAAACATAATGGGTTCTTAGGTAGTAGGGTTAAGTTTTTTGATTTGAGTAATGGTTAGAATTTAGGGTTTTTCTTGTGAAAACAATAAATAAATAAAATTGGTTGTTGCAATTACAACCAAGTACATAAGCTTTCAAAAAATATGCACCACTTAAAAAAATGACAATGGGTATTTATCCTTTTGTGCATAGTTGATGGTTGGATTGAACAAGTACATTGGGCTCTAATTGATGTTTGTCAATTGCAACAATTGCAACAAACCCCTTCATTAATGCCTTATTGAATTAATCTTTTGAACAATTGCATTAAAGTTTGAAAAATAAGAGGAAGAGAACATGTCAAGATGAAAGGAGAAAAAAATTACATTTGTATGAATGGACATATTTGAATGTTTGTCTTCTTTTTAATAAAACCTAGCTTGTTGGGATTACATAGTCTATTTGTGGAATCAAAACCTTGGGAAAAACACAAACCTTAATGAGGGAATGTTTACATGATTTTGTAGAAACAAAGGTCATTTCAAGTTTAAACTTGAATTTTCCAAATAGAATGGGTTCTAAGTTATGTCATATATTCAAGTATTGAAATTAGGGTCAAGGCGAGGGTAGGTTCTTTAACCATTTCTTTTATTTGACATCTGTTACACGGGGTCAAAATCAATCCTTTTGTCTTCTTGAAAACCGATGGTCAAGGGTCTCTCTCTCTCTCTCTCTCTCTCTCTCTCTCTCTCTATATATATATATATATATACCCGGCCCTTACCTCTGGCCTTGACCTACCCAACACTGGTCTGGTCAAGACCCGTGTCGGTATGGCAATATAGGATCAAAGACTGGTATCAATATTGATATCAACACTAGTATCAAATACTAGACCAGTCTGGCATGACCTAAGTCTGGTACCAGCTTAATACCAGTACCACCAACTGGTAGGGACTTGAGGTAATACCAGTCTTATATCAGTTAATATACCAAGGTGTATACCCGCCATACACCAACCCAAAAAATTGATATCAAGCCTAATACCCGTACCAAGCTGGTATCAAAATAAGTTGATACCCAACCAACACTGGCACCCTTTATGGGTATACACCAGTTTTTGGAGTGGTTTTGACTCTTATGAATAACCTCCATTTTTTTCTCTTTTTTTTTTGCAATTTTTTTTTTCCTTCAAAAAGCTTGGTTTTTGGTTTTGGTTTTGGTTCTAATTTTATTAAAAAACCAGGAGCATGGTTCTGGTTTGGATCCAGTTCTTTCAAAAGTTGTACATCTACCTACTCTGTCCACACTCTGAATACCAAAAAACATCTGTTCCAATTTAAACAGTGTAAACACTTTCACCAAAGAAACCGGTTCACCTAATGTGAAACTAGTTTTAATAAGTTAAAACTTCCAAAAGTTGGATCGAATGCAATAGTCCCTGTCCCTGTGGGGTTTAGGGTTTAGGCAAAAAACACAAAAAAAGGCCTATTACAACACGCACATTGCTCATCAAGGTTACAAATACAATAGTTATAAATATGTGCTACTTGCACATCACTTCCAAGACATATAATGTTCAAATTGTCTATCCTAAGTTCTAGAGAGAACCATTAGTACACTACCTAACTAATTGGCATCAAATTCCAACCAGAACACTTTGGACCCCCTCTCATTCGGCTATCATGACCTTTTCATTGCATGTTTCGTTGGGATACAAGTTCCCCAACAAAGTCAATGAACTTTAGTCCCCATAAGTGTCCCCAATGAAAGAAAATTGAATAAAACCAAATGTTGGTACAAACAAAACAAATACCTGCAATTTAAACCCAGATCATAAGCATTCGTTTGGAGTTCCACGATTTAGGTACTTGACCACACACAAGCCATCCACATATACCAAACATGGACGAATAGAAACACGCCTAGGTCAACCTTTAGATCCCCTAAAACATGTCATCCCTTCTAAATTGAATGTCATTCATACTCTATTTAAAAAAACATCATGTAAACTTCCTTCATTGCACAACGAAATTACATTTTTGAAAGTTCATTAAGCTATGGAAACTCAAACATAGTGGACATTCATCCCTTCCACAACACAAGCTCTATCACTATAACAACAATTTTCCAAACCTAATCACACAAGAAGAACTAGTGTAAGAATTCAATGCTTAGCTTTTGTGAACTTTGGTTATTTATCTTTCCATAGCAAATCATGCTCCATCACCAAAAACACATGCATTCACACACACAAAACAACAAAATACAACCTAGCACAACCCAAAACCTTTGTTCCAACTTAATTGGTGCCATTGTTATTATCCTTTGCACAAATCAACTCGAGCTCCAATGATAAGCAAACGATAAAATAAAGTTTCGTTTCCAATGCACAAATGCAAACCAATAAAACCTTTTTCACACAGATGAAACCCTAATATGTAATTCCAAGCCACATATGTAAGCATTCCCAAACAATTTTGACTAAGTCCCTTAGTCACCACCATCAAGGTGCAACATAATAGACTTGCAAATATTTTTTAGGTCTATCCCAAAGTTCACCATCCTATCCTTTTATGACACATATGCGTCCTCCTTCATCTTGCTCAAGAAAACCCTTCCCATCTAGATAGTTCACAAAAAGAAAGGGCCCTTCCCAACTAGAAATCAATGATTTTTTCTTCCTAAGTTTCTTCATCTTAACATAGGTGTCTCCTTCAATAAAGCATGCAAACATTTGCTTTCGTTTCCTTGAAACATAAACTATTTTATGTTTTACTTAAGCCTGACCCACATTGTAAGAAATATGTCCATGCATTTTAACAAATAACTACATTTTCTTTATCATTCTCTTTGCCAAAACTTTAAGATCATCATCCTCATCATTTGTTTCCACCAACAAGCCCAAGAAATTGTTAGCCCGCAATCTAGGAATGTGATTAATCAATATCATTTGTGGTGAAAATTTGGTGTTATATTGCATACCACATCTATAACCAAACAAAATCCTAGGCAAAATGTTCATCTCAAGTCTACACTTGATCAAAAATAGTAGAAATAATTGTTAAACCATGTTTTAAAGTTTTAACCAACCTTTTAGCCATGCCATTGCACCTAAGCCATTGCGATGTAATATATTGATGATAAATCCTGTAAATTTTGCATAGTTGATCAAATTTTGTAGCCCATTCTCCTTAATTATCCATTAGAACATGCTTGGGTACACCAAACCTACATAGGATCTCATCTTCCAAGAATCTAGCAAGAATCTTAGTTCCGTGTTTAGTTACGGCTTTTGCTTCAACCCATATTGAGTAATGATCAATAACCACAAGTGTGTACTTGTTGCCACTATTGGTCTCAAGCAAAAGTCCGTGTATATTTAGAACCACCCAACAAAATTGTCCAAAGTAAGTATGTTTTTGAGCTTTCTATGTCTGACATGATATTTCCAATTATTTTGACCAATTGACACAATTTGCATGAATTGACCACTAGGTCATTATTTTAGTTATGCCAAATGTAACATTTGTTTACTTTAATAAGCATACGTCTTTCACCAAAATGTCTGATCTTAACCTGTAGATATAGGATAATCTGCTTGCGTTCTTCTAGTTTTGGTATAACTAGTGTTTTGAACATAAGTTGATCATGGTTCTAGTGATATTGTAGGATTATTTTCCTTGTTTTGCTATTTTCACTTGGGCTCCAATCGTCAAGAAGTTGCCTTCCATGTAACATCATTGTAGTTTGTTCATCACTCCAAATGTCCATGTGTTTGGATTGAAAGCACTCACAATCTTTCTCCTCATCTAATGAACACACATCATTGTTTCTTTCATCCATTATTGCTTGTGTTTTTTCCACCAAGCAGAAATGCATTTTTGCATCCACAAATTTTTATGTTTTTTCTTAAGCATATGTTCCTATTGTTTGCTTGATGTTTCTTTCAAATGTGTTACCCCAACATAATCATCTACTGAAGTACTCCCACCCATTACTTCCACTTCTTCTATCCCAACCATGAACAATTAGTTTAGCAATTTGTGATTGCCCATGTGTTGCAAAATCAATCCTAGTTTGGAACTCCACCTACCTATCCAATAGATGTCTTTTGTTTTTTTGTGATTAATGCAATTAATCACAATCTTGAATCTCCTTCTGAAAATCATCATCTTCATCTGCATGTCCTATTGGGTTTCTACTAAAGGCATTTACACTCAAATGTTTGGACCTTGGACAATGCATAATCTTGAAACTAAAGTCCTACAACATGTTGATCCACTTCCCTCGCCTTCCATATGCATATGATAGAGTGGCGAACCACTCCAATGGTTTGTGGTTTGTTCTCAACATGAAATGGTTGTAATGTAAATTTGTCAAAAATGCATAATACCCCATATTAGAACATAACATTCGCCTTCCATTGGGTGAAAACACTTTTGTATTGGAGATATGCTTTTGTTTAAATATGCCACCACTCTTTCATTATGCCTTTCTTTTTGTGACAAAACATCATTAACCCCTTTAATGGACTTGTCAACATCTAAAATAAAAGGCTTTGAGAATTTTAACTAGACTTGAACGTGTGTTTTAACTAGCACATCCTTTAATACATCAAATGCCCCTTGACACTAAGGTGTCCATAAAATCATAATGTCCTTTTTCATAAACTTAAAAAGAGGTGCAATGATGTGAGAATAACCTTTCAGATGATTACGATAATAACATGTGAAACCCAAAAATGCCCTAACATTTGTAACTAAAGTAGGCAATGGATATTCAGTCACTGCCTTCATGTTCCTTTAATCAAGATGAGTCCCTTTTCTAGTCACAACATGACTTTAAAACTCAATACTTGTTTTAACAAATTCACATTTGCTAGGATTGAGCTTTAGGTTCACTTCTTTCAATTTCATCATCACGATTTAGAAATGTTGCAAATGATCTTCCCAAGTCATACTATGTGTTGAGATTGTCAACAAAAACTTTTCAAAACTCGTCCATCTACTCTCCAAATGCCCCTATCATAATAGTTGAAAACGCATTGGTAGCGTTCTTCATACCTAATAACATAAAATTCTAGTCAAAAAGACCAAACTTAATGATTAGTGCAGTTTTTCTAACATCTTTTAATGACATTTTTATTTGTCAGAATCTAGATTGTAAATCAAGTGTAGAAAACCATTAAGATTTCCTTAAATATGTTAAAAATCATTGATTAAAGGCATTGGAAATGCATCCCTTTTAGTTTATCGGTTCAAAGGCCAGTAGTTTCCACATAATTTCTGGCTTCCATCCTTTTTAATTGGAAGTGTCACTCTACATGCATACTATGAGGTGCTTGGTTTCATTTTCCCCAATGTTACCAATGCATCTATTTGTTGTTTAACCTCCGCTTCTTCCCAAAAGGTTAAATTGCTTGGAGTGGAGTGACAAGGTGGAAATCTTTATGTATCAACATAATGTTCACCAATACTACAACATCCTAGTTCCCCTTTATGCCATGCAAAAACATCTTGGAATTGACCCAATAACTACCATAGTTGATAAACTTTTTCTTGATTTAGATTTGGATCTAATATTATCTTTGATTTGATCTCCCCCCATTTGCCATCCTTTTTCACATAGGTATTTGCAAAAATAATTGGCTTCTCTCTCTCTTGATTCTCTAAACCTAGCTAGAACATATGCAAAAACTTAGTAGCTTGTTTGCAAAGGAAAATATCATTCCTTCTCTTTTCCTTTTTTGAAACACATTGGATCCAATCTTCAAAGTCATCAATACCTAACAATTCAAAATAAATGATGTTGTCTATTTATTCTTCCAAAAGCAAATTGATCATTTGGTTTGGACCCTCATACATGACAAAATAGCTCATCCCATCATCTTGAATTTCTTCCTTGACACTGATATCCATAGAATCAAACAACACAGATCCTTGGACTTAAGGTGCATTGGCCAACATGGTTTCTTCATCTTTAGATGTATGTTGACTTTCCTTTGCACTACTTTGGTCCTCAACCTCATCATCTTCTAACATTTGCATACTATTAGTGATGGTTGTTCGGTTGAATTTTATTTCCAACTTTTCCATTTCTTCAATATCAAGCCATGCCTACTTCCTCACAACTTGGAGCATATTGACCATGTTTAATGGCAAGACCTATATCTTATTCCTAAGACCTTGCACCTGACTTGGATAGTTCCTTGAACTCCAAATCCACAACTACCCCAATTTTAATTAGGAAATCCAATCCTAACAATAGGTCATAGTTGTTAGTGTCTACAACCATAGATGTCATGGGACACTGAATTTTTCCAATCTTCACAACAATCTCATTAATCTTCCCAAATGCTTGTGTGATGATGCTGAAAGTTATTTTGTATGATTTCAATCCTATGACTAAATGCATTATGCCTAGTTTCTCAAAAACTCCTTTTACCATGACTAACATAAATGCACTTGTGTCAACCAATCCTTCAATTAAATGGTTACCAACATGTACCAAAAGGTGTAGGGTTTTGTTTCGATGACTTTTATTGATGCATATGTATCTAATTGTTGGTGTCTTTTTTTGGTTTCATCAAATTAGTTATTTTTAAACTTTCATCCTTTTTCTTTCTGGCAAGCTTCAACAAACTTTCCAAATATTCCACTTTGCCATAAATTGACAAGATTGCTTCCATTGGAGACAATGAAATTTTACCCTTGATGAAATGGGTCAGAATTTTAGATCATGATGATCCTTCCCTTGTTGCATCAATTGTTCCTGCATCCATGGTCTTTTCTTCTACTTCTTCCATTTTTGGTGCTTGCATTTCTATTGATAATCTTCTTTTTGGAATCTTGGTGCTAGAGAAAATATTATGTTTTGTTCCACAAAGGCAATTCAATTGTTATAATGTAGTTGCTTCATCATTAACAAGTACCTCTAAGTAATTATTTGCAACAAAATTTGGTTTGGGTTCCTTCCTTTTTTTCCAACACCAATTATTCTTCTATATGGCCCATGCCATTGTAATAATCATATCTTAAATCACAATTCTCTATACTAAGTGGAAGATCACATTTCCCACATTTAGATTTTAAGTACCCAATTCTTGGACAAATTGTAACCACATGACCACATGGACTACATATCTGGCATACTAAAGTAGTCTTAGCACCAGAAAACCCTATTATATGACCTAGTGGAATTCCTTGTTTGAAAAAATTAATAAATGATTCATTCAACGCATTGATTTGATTATCAACAACTCCCTCCTCTTGTTCATCTTTCAGTAACTCAATGGGGTTTATCCTAGTTCAGCCAACACCCTTTCCACCTCTAAAGTTGTAGCAAACAATTCATCCATATTTGCATAATCCCACATAACACATAATTTCCTTATTTTAGGATGAAGCTTAAACAAAAACCTTTGTCTCTATTTTGCATCTTCCAATTTGCCTATTGTGAAAAACTTTTCCATTCTATCATGGTAAACTTACATTTTTTTGTCTTGGTTCTTGCTTTGCTTGATCTAGTCTAGTTTGGCCTTGACTTTTTCCTTGCCCATTATCCCATACTTTAAAAACATGGTAGCTTTCATAGCTGGCCAATTTGATGGAACAATAACAAATTTTTTGAACCATTAACTTGGCTTTAACTTTTAGGTTCAATTTATCAATTTTGATCGACTTTTGTTCATTGATTCCTCTTACCTCTACTACCATTTCTAGCCTCTCCACCTAATCATGAACGTTTTTGAACTCCTTGCTACAAAAAAAACATCCATGCCTTTGGGGCTTGTCATCTAGGGGTATTTTCCATATTTGCCACTTCTTTTAATCCTATTGAATATACAAATCAAGAGATGCTCCTTCTTGGTCAATACCATAGCAAAATTGCCTTTTAGCTTCTCCCTAACCCACTTATTTTCCAAATCTAAACTCCGAATTAACATTATGGATATTGTCCCATAATGCTCGACCCTAATCATTTTATTTCTTGCCTTAAACATGTCATCCATCCTTGGCATATAAAACCTAACATAATGTTGCTCTATGTTTCTAGAACCTGGAATCCAAATATTCCCTAATCGAAGAATATGTTTCCCATTCTCAAGACTAAGGACCTCAAAATTGAACAAGGAAAGATTAGAGACATTATTTAAAACTGAACTATTTCTTGATGGTTTGATTGTCACCATTCATCCTCACTTCTAGCATTAGTTGTCTTCAGTACAATTCCAATCTTGGTTGAGGTCATCATTGATCACAGTATATGATCCTGCTAACATTTGATGTGATTCAAATTGGATCTTCTCCTCGTGTTCGAAATTCCACAACCATTTTCCAGCAACATTTCTTTTTAGTCTCCACACCAAAGCCTTGGATTCAACTCCTAAATGCGTAATTTTGACCACTTTGCCACCAAAAACAAACAATGTATTATCCTTAAGAAGAAGAACCCCATTTTGTGAAGTGGTGATATTGTAGCAACAAGAAACCACAAATATCATATTTTTGGTATTGATTATACTTTTTCAAATATTTCAATATTCAATGGGTTGGATAAAAATTGATGAAAAATAATGTGTGTTGATGTTGGGCAATAATGGTCTAACATCTTACTCCATCTCCTACCCTTAGCTAAATTTGAACCCTTGTATACATTCCAACGTGAGTAACTAGCAATGCTAGATCTCCTACTTTTGCTAAATCTGGATTAAGTCCAATTATGCTTACCACACTAAAGCCTTGTAGCTTTAAAATAATTGCTCCTTCTTTAGGCATAATGTCAAATTTGGGAAATGGAAAATCAAACTCATTAATAACCAATATCTGATCTTTATGTTGAACCTCTCTCAATTGATCCTTTCCACCTTGTTCCACGGTGGTGCAATTGGCATGGCTCCTCACCTACACCATCAATATTCAGCATCATTCACCAACCTAATAAACCACTATAACCTCCTATAATGAACTTGTTCTGATACCAAAAATAGCGGCTATTACAACACACACATTGTTCATTAAAGTTACAATTATAAAGTAGTTAAAGATATGTGCTGCTTGCACATAATTTCCAAGACATATAACGTTCAAATTGTCTATCTTAAGTTCTAGAGACAACCATTGATACACTACCTAATTAATTGGCATCTAATTTGGATCAAAGCATTTTCGACCCCCTTTCATTCGACTATCATGACCTTCTCATTGCATGTTTCACTAAGATACAAATTCCCCAACAAAGTCAATGAACTTTAGTCCCCATATATGTCCCAGATGAAAGAAAATAGAATAAAACCAAATGCTAGCACAAACAAAACAAATACCCACAATCTAAACCCAAATCATAAACATTCTTTTTGGAACTCCCACAATTTAAGTACTCGACCACACACATGCCATCCACAAATACCAAACATGGATGAATAGAAACATGCCTAGGTTATCCTTTAGATCCCCTAAAGCCTATTATCCCTTCTTAATTGAATGCCATTTAGATTCTATCCTAACAAACCTACTATAAACTTCTTTCATTGCATAATGAAATTACATTTTTGGAAGTTCACTATGATATGAAAACTCAAACACAATGAACATTCATCCCTTCCATAACACAAGCTCTATCATTACAACAATTTTCCAAACTTAATCACATAAGAAGAATTAGTGTAAGTATTTATTGCTTAGCTTCTGTAAACTTCAGCTATATATATCTCCACTATAGATCATGCCCATCACCACAAACATTTGCATCCACACACAAAACAACAAAATAGAACCTAGCACATCCCAAAGCTTTCGCTCCATTGTTAGCATCCTTTGCACAAATCAACTCGAGTTCTAATGATGAATAAAAGACAAAATAGGGGTTTGTTTCCAGTGCACAAATGCAAACCAATAAGACCCTTTTCACATGGAAAAAACCTTAATTTATAATTCCAAGCCACATTTGTTGGAGCTTGGAACCTGTGGATAAAGGTTGGTATATGTAAACCCTTGATTGATGGTTTTGAAAAAAAAACAAAGAACTTGTTTAGACCCCCAATTGGCAATCCGTAAAAATCTATTAACCTACATGGATGACCCAATTCTCATACAGGTAAGCTATCACTATTTAAATAATAATATGAATTAAATAATAATAATAATGATAATGATGATGATATAAACCTTATAATTGTCTAATAACTAGCATGATAATAAGTAGTTATCAATTGATTTTGTAACCTATTTGGCAAGCAAAAAATTAAAATTAATATTGATAATTTGTGTGATCCCAAAAAAAATTCAAAAACCTACCCAAACAACTATTAGAAAAGCAATAAGTAGCCAACAATGGTTTTGACCTTTAATTGGGGTTTTCAAGAATTGAAGAATTGGTTTAAATAAACTACTTTAAATCACCCATTCATTCATTGCCTATCATTTCATGAAAATTGCAAATTCCTTGAAAATTTTCAAAACTTAGAACTCGAGATTATTTTGATTTTTGAAAATATTCACAAAAAGAAATTGAACCAAAGGTCTTGTGATTCTGAGTAAGGTTTAAACTAAACCTTACTTTTAAAAAAACCTAGAACTAGAGGTTTGTTGATTTCTTAAAATTTTAAAAATCTAGAACTAGATATAAGTTGATTTCTTAAAAATTTAAATTTTAAAAACTTAGAACCAAAGGTTTCTAACAAAATCAAAGAAAGAATGGAAAAAATGAATAAAAGATTGATGGCCAAAAGCATCACAGGGGAGACAAAAAGGGAAGGCCAAAGAAAGGCCAAAATACGAATAGCCCACAATAACCAAAAAAAGGGAGAAAATTAGTCCTCGTGGTAGAAAGTTATTTCACCCATGGCCCTTCTAATGTCGCTTGTATGCCAATCATGAGATCTAATAGTAATGGGAGGTCTAGAACATGCATTACTCACCAACATAATCTTCCTTTATATAGCAAAGGTTAAATCATGTTAAAGAGCAATATTAATGGGTTGTTTGAAAAATTGAATGCAAAAAGACAAGGATAAATTATTTCTTGATCATCTATTGTGGAAAAGATGGGCACACTCCTTAAGGAAACAATCCATATCACACCTGGGTGCATCATGCACCTCCATGGCCATCGAAATTAAATGGTGCCCCTCATGAAGCCTTTTATATTTGCGGACCTTTAAATTATACATGTGCATCTGTTGGTTGATTAATGACACACAAAGTCACCATCTCCCATGTTGGATCAGTAACCACCACATCGACAACAAAGATTTGGTCGTCTCAAATCATGTAAAGATCAATTCATAATGAATCTCTTAACATAAGGGCATACCATTGTTCTTTCCATACAACATGCCCACTTTCTTGAGCGAAGACATACATGATGTTTCAGATGGCATCATGTGTTGCTATCTGCTAATCTCCAAATAGGCAATGAGCTAAATGTGTGCCAAATGTGTCCAACCCATGTCCACAGTCACATGTGAGAAGATTGGATGTTGATGATTGAATCAAATTAAGACGAAAACGCAATGTAGAGGTGAAAGTAGAGTGTGTGATGCAAAACAAACTAATAGATGGCTTAGCAACCAACCATAGCCCTACCCCCTTGTCCGAACAAGAATGAATGTGGGATTTGGTCGCTAAGGAAATGGAATCATTTTCCAAAATAAACTTAAGGGATGTGTCATGGTGGAAGTCCATCAAAGATGCTTATAAACTTGGGGCACTGGTAATTGTTGACTCTCAAAAAAAGGGTGCATCTCTCTAGCTGTAGGAAAAAAGACATCTTGCGCTGCACATAAGCATGACTAAAGTAGGGTGGGCCCCCCTCAACTCGAGAAACACATTCCTCCAAAATGAATCTATTGAGAATATGAAACCTAGAGCACAAATATGGAACCATTAAAGCCCAACTCCTTAGAAAAGAAAATGGGGTACACTCCTCCATAGAAAAATTGTTTATACCACCAAAGGATATCGATGGTCAAACATGATGCCTCGCTACGGGGCGTTGAGAAGACTCCCACAATCTTGGACCCATAACATCCCCACATACATGCATAACTTTTTTGGTGAAACCTACTAAAAAAGACATGAAAGAAAGAAAAAAAAAGGTACTATCTATGTGAAATAAAAAGGTCAACGAACTACACATGAAGACAAAATGCCCAAAATAACTTAGGTGTCTCTCAAGAAAGGAAGATTATTGATATGTGCCACATCCTAAAATAAAACCTCATCCAAAAAATGTGTGACAAAGTCCTGAAAACCCATTGGCACACCCAAAATGTGTAATCCATCTATGAACATGGGGCAACATTGAGGAATTTCTTTCTATGCCTGGAGAGATCCGTGATGGACTCCAAAGCTTGCATTTTGACACCTTGACCTTAAGCCCAACTAGGACTAATTGGGTTGAAAGGTGGTCAAAGGCATGGGCAATCTCATTCAAAGGCCCCATGATGTGGTTATCATCTGCTAGGGATGGAAAGATGCAATTGGGGGCCTACGCAATGGTCTTTAAGAGAGTTCGATAATGGGCCAAAGTAAATAAAGGACCTCCTAAAGGGTCACCTTGCCTTGTGTCTAAATATGATTCAATGATGGTGATCCCTTCACATGCCACCAATGTTAATAGTAAAGAGAAGAATGATCACCATAAAAGAACTTGGTAAAAGGGACAATGTCTACCAAAGGCCCCTCAGCATCACATAACTTTCTAAAAATAAAAGCTCAAAAAACGTTATTAAAAGAGTTTTCAATGTCGACTTGCATTACAGCCTAATTAAGGTGTAGGTTGAGGAAGGTTTAGATGCCAAAAATGATGGCCTCACAACCTCCAAAGGTCAAAACTCCAAACTGAGAAGGAATAGGTGTTCTTGAAATGGCCCCAAAAGCTATAAGACAATGGAACAATTAATAAATCGAAGAAACATTTCACCTACAACTATAGAACGAAGACCACTGATGTCTTTTGCCATTGCCAACAATCCACTAGCCCTCAACACTAAGACCACCGACCTAGGATATCCCCACAAACAACAATAGTAACAACTTGGAATAATTTTGAAAACCTTGAGGATGGGTCTTCTAGTATGAAACATCTCGAAAGATGCTCACAAATCAAAGAACTACACAATAGTTGTAAGAATAGGTTCACCGGCAACCATAAAATGACCTACACACTCTACTTTGAATGAAGTAGGGTTTAGTGTTTGAACCTTATAACCTTCAAATAACATAAAAATGAGTTTGAACCATTATTAACCATTTCTTACTTTTTGAAATGAAAGAACCTTTAGTCCTGGTTTTGCCACTCAACAAAAACAAATTGGAATTGGTAGGTTTTTTTAGGTGTGGGTTTGAGCCTAATTCTTCAAATTATTTAAAATCTAGGGTTTTCAAATTTGGCAATGCTTTCTAAATCCAAAAAAATTTCAAGCCCCAATTCAAAAACAAGGCCCACTTCTATGTACATATTAACACATTCTCAAGGTTGACATTTTTGTAAGATTTTTAAAAAATAATAATAAGTTAAAACTGAAAATTGTGAACGTAAACCTATAATTGAAAAACCTATCCAATTTTTCTTTTAATCTCAAAACTGGGACTGAAAGTTCTCTTTAAAATGATGAAACCCTGCCAATCAAATAAAAACCAAAGCACCCCAAAAAGGGGGAAAACAAGGAACAAAATGAAAGGACCCACATCTAAGATGACAAAAGAACCACCTAAGAGGGCAAACCACAAGGGGAACATCAAGTTCCAAACCCCCTCCAGTCATGAGAAGCATATCAAATAAGGAAAGGAGAGAACCTCCTAAAAGGAGGCCTAGCATAGAAGAACCCTCACTTACAACAACAGCCCGTCTCAAAATAAAGATTGCCTGCATTTGTTGAAATGTCATTGACACCCTTTGCTTATAAAATGCATGTAAAACTGAGAAAGGAAGGCCTTCGATGTCCTTTGCTCCTCATGCCATGTTGACACATCAATGAAAAAACCAGTCTCCGTGCTGGTGTAGACACCCAAAAATGTCTAGAGCTAAAGGGAGAAGAACCAGCCAACATTGGTTTGCATTTGGCTCAAGTGGTGGCATTTCAATAGGCACTCTATCACCTTCTACTATTCCAATTTCTTTCATGTTTTATGGGTT
>Ga0209611_10002526_pt1 | contig 32164 bp, 20 predicted proteins | sample S1TSphgellanicum_3_FD_187693 | JGI IMG/M metagenome (GOLD analysis project Ga0209611, IMG submission 187693) | Host-associated microbial communities from peat moss isolated from Minnesota, USA - S1T2_Fc - Sphagnum magellanicum MG (SPAdes) (version 2) | ecosystem: Host-associated > Plants > Peat... | reverse complement strand
CAATTGGGAGGCTCAAGACCAGCCAGAGCATTTAAGAACAATACGAGATCACCTGCTCCGCAATACCCCAAAAAGTGTACGACTATTCCAACTATATCAACAGATTCTACAACAAGGCGCGATCGCTAGTCATAACTCCCCAGAGTATATAGAATTACGTTTGTCTGGGCTGGTCACCCAACACCAAGGCAGTTTAACAGTCAAAAATCCCATCTATGCCAGAGTTTTTGATTTGGATTGGGTAAATCAAAAGTTAGCCCTAATACTTCCCAATTCCCATATATTGGCTACTTATCTTACCTTGATGTTCGTGGGTAGAGCAGATGATACGCCAGAAATGTCCGTAAATCATCAGCAGGCATGGCAAAAAATACGTCAGTATTGTCAGGAATTTGATGGGCAATTTCTTCAGTCTAACGATGATGGACTATTATTTTCCTTTGAGAGTGCAGAACAAGCAGTGAATAGTGCCATAAAAATTCAAAAAACACTGGCGATCGCTACGCCCAACTCTGGTATCACAAACAATAATTTGCTGCTATATCGAATTGGTATTCATTGGGGACAGATATATTTTACAGACAAGGATAACATCTGCCCAGAGATAGATTTCGTGACACAATTATACACACAAGCTCTACCCGGAGGAATATGTTTATCTCAAAGTGTCTATGATAGAGTTAAAGAATACTTACCAGTGAATGTAGCTCATTTAGGGCAGCAGCATCTCACAGCTATTTCAGAAACCGTATTTTTATACCACATTAACCCTTGTCATCCTGTGTTAACTCAAAACACTACCAACTACTTAAATTTCCCCGCTTACCCAAGTGGTGCAGTTCCCCTCGATTCCCCCTTTTACATCAAAAGGACTGTGTTGGAGATGCAGGTTTGTCAAGAAATTAAAAAATCTGGTGCTTTAGTCCGTATCAAAGCACCCAGAGAAATGGGTAAAACTTCTTTACTACTGAGAACCTTGGATTATGGAGCAAGTCTCGGCTACCGCATTGTTAACTTAAATTTAGAGCAAATTGACGACATAATTTTGCACGATTTGCAGCGATTTTTGCGCTGGCTCTGTGCCAACATTACCCACCAGTTGCAATTAGAAATGAAACTTGACGACTATTGGGATGAAGATATTGGTAGCAAAATTAGCTGTTCCCTTTATTTACGTAATCATATATTAAAACAAATAGATACCCCGCTAGTTTTATCATTAGATGAAGTCCAATATCTGTTTGAGCATCCTTTAGTAGCCAAGGATGTGTTACCTTTATTTCGTTCCTGGTATGAGGAAGCTAAAAGAGAAGCAATTTGGCAAAAGTTACGACTGATTATAGTTCACTCTACAGAAATTTATGTACCACTTCAATTAAAGCAATCTCCATTTAATGTAGGATTGCCCATAGAGCTACACTACTTTAATTTAGAAGAGGTAAAAAACCTAGCTCAACGCTATGGACTCAACTGGACTGATGGACAGGAAGCTACACAACTTATGGCTATGGTGAAAGGACATCCAGCGTTAGTACATATAGCTATTTATCATCTCAGTCGCGGGGAAATTAGTTTTGATCAGTTCCTCGATACAGCAGCGACATCCAAGGGAATTTACGCCGCTCATTTACAACGTCATCATGCAATTTTACAAGAACAACCTGAATTAGCAAAAGCCTTGGATGCTGTTATGGTTGCTCTAGAACCGATATCACTAGATACAAGTATGACTTATAAACTCAGCAGTATGGGGCTGATTAGACAGTTAAAAAATCAAGTAATGCCAAGTTGTGAGTTATATCGACAGTACTTTACATCCAGAAATACTAGCAATGCCTTTTGACCTACTTCCAAATCATATTACTAAAATAACTCCGATATAATTGACAGCGCGGCTCGACTTCATTCCCTTCTAACTTGACCAGACCCATACTCTGTAACTGATAAGCTGACATGGTTTCTAATCGCACTGGGTTAGCCGAATTAATGATTGTTTGAAAAGCTAATATGAGTTTTGGTTCCTGTCGTAAACTCAACCAATGATTACGCAAATGATGACTATAAATACCCGCATCTGTTGTTGCTTCTGCTAATAGTTTCTCAAGGGTAACATCGGGATGATTTTTCAGGTGAGAAAATGCTTGCTGCAACAAATAAGGATGACCGCCTACTAAATTCATTAAAGGGTCTACTAACGATGAATTTCCTGATAATCCATGTTGTTTTGCCAATGTCTGCGCTTGCTCTTGAGTGAACTCTGGTAACTCAATGGGTAAGCCGATATTAAAAGGTGACTGATTAATATTTAACCGGATATAAACGTCCGTAGCATGAGCGATCGCTAACCGCAACTTTTTCCAGTTTGCACGGCTTCTAGCTTTCTCGTACCAAGAGCGCAACAACCCAAAAAAATCCTCATAAACTTCGGGGTAAGGAAAAAGTATATCCACATCATCTAAGAATAAAACTAAGGGGCTATCGGTATCAGCCAAGAAACATTCTTCTAAATAAGTCGTACAACTTGCCTTAGCACCCATACCTTCTTCATCCCAATATTCATCTAACTGATTGGGTAACTTAAGTTCTCGACTGAGATTGAGACAAAACCAACGCAAAAATTTATTCAGGTTCGTGAAGTGAGTTTTGCGATCTGCCATCTCTAAAGTCAAATTTACCGTGCGATAACCCTCCTGCGCCACTTTAGCTAGTACATGTTCCATAAGAGACGTTTTACCCATTAATTTAGGCGCTTTCAGCCGAATCAAGGAACCAGGTTGCAACAGAGTTTCATAACAGAGAAGTTCAATTGCAAATCTCTCAACATATATTTCTGTATCCACTTGAGATGTAGATATATTGTCCCCAGATTTATTTTTCCAACTCCGCTTCAAAGCTTCCTTAAAATTACTCTTTCTGACTCTTTCTCCTAGAGCTTTTGTGAGCAAATTCCAAAGCTTTGGTGCAACATCTTGACTAATATAACTTGTTGTATACTGATGTCTAGCGGCAATTTGATCGTATTCGTATCGTTCCCAAGCTCCTTTAAGCACAATGATTTCAACATCACTTAAGTTTCTAGAGAACTTGTCAAAAACTGCTTGGTTGGCAATTTCAATTGCCTTATTTAAGTCAAAACACATAATAGTTATAGGGAATATTTACTTAAATCAATTTAAGTAAGTACCAAGAATTATAGGTATTGTATATTATTATCAATCCAACTACTGTTAAAAATTAACTCGTAAATCCGGTTGTGGATTTTTAAATAACCTTGTTGCTTAATCAATAAACCTGATAATATCAATTCCCTCGCTTCTGGGGTGTCAACTGTACTTAGTTGTTTTAGCTGCCAAACTTCCTGGTATAGGGCCAATATTTTACGAGTTTGATGCTCTCCATTCAAGAGGCGATCGCGTATCGTCCTTAAATGTTCTGGCTCATCTTGGGCTTCCCAATTTTCGATAATATTTGTGCGAATTAAATTCTCCACCCAGACTTTTTCACTTCTTTCAGGGACAGAAGAGGATAAACTACGGATAAGCTGACAAACTTTTTGAGTTAAAAATGGCTGCCCATTAGTCCAAAATAAAACTTCTTTCAACACTGCTTGCGGGTTACTCACCTTATCTGACAATCCTTGTAGCAAAGGTTGAGCTTCGTGCAATTGGAAGCCATCAAGTTGAATTCCCTGACCAATATTAAACGGCGTTCGCCGATAATCAGCAATTAAATCACCAGGAGTAGCAACACCAAATAAAGCAAAGCACAAGCGTTTATACTGTGGATTAATAGAACGCTGATTATAGCAAGAGCGAACTAAAGCAAAGAAGTCATTCACCGAAAAATCTAAACCTAAAACACTATCAATCTCATCTAAAAAGATCACTATTTGAGGTTGCGTATTTCCTGGTAAATTTACTTCGGTTAATAAAACTTCTTCCAAAAATCTACTGACTCGCTGCACAGGAGAAATATCTAATCGCTCTTGCCACCAAGACTTGAGATTTATTTTATCCAGTAAATCAAAACCTTGCCACAATTCTACAAGTAATCCCTTATACCATTGTTCCGGCGTAATATTTTCATTACCTATGCGCGTCATATCGATAGCAGCACAACAAAAACCTTCTTGTTGTAAGTGGTGCATCATCCGCACCATCAAACTTGATTTACCCATCTGCCGAGTATTTAAGATGTAACAAAACGCTCCATTTTTTAATCCTTTATAGAGGTGTCTATCGGCGGAACGAACTACATAAGTAGTTGCATCAATTGGTAAGCTACCACCAACCTGATAATCATAAGTTGCAGCTTCTTCGCTACCTTTAAGCAAAGCATTTTCAAATACTAATTTCGCTTGAGTCGCTTTGAGAAGTTCTAGGGTTTGTAATAATTCTTGTGTCCGCTCTTCTACTTTTTGTTCCAGCGTAGCATATAGACGAGAATTTTCAATAGAAATTGCTGCTCGACTAGAAAGGATATTTAAAATTTGGACACGTTCTGGTGTAAATACACCCGTTGTGAGATTATTTTCTAAATATAAAATGCCATTCAGTTTTCCTTGATTGATCAGGGGAATGCAAAGAATCGATTTAGGTTGAGTGGTAATAATGTAGGATTCACGGGTGAACTGTCCCTCACGAGAAGCATCATTAAGAACTACATTTTCTCTGGTGCGGACAACATAATTGATAATAGAGTTAGAGAGTAAGGTAGTTTGAGTGGATGTATCTAGCGAATCTACTGCAATGGATTGTAATATAGTAACTTCATCAGAATCCACTGCTCCCACTGCTTCAATCACCCAGTTATTCTGAGCAGGTAGCAGTAGAAACCCTTTTTCAGCACCAGCATTCTCAATCATAACTTTCATTAACTTTGCTAGTAACTTGCTCAAAATGATTTCCTCAGCTAGAGCTTGAGATGCTTTAATAACTGTTGTTAAATCAAATAAATCTCCATGAGTACCAGTAGTAGAAATCGCTGTGCTGAGTTTTTTGGCTTTCCCTTGGTTTGTAGTTAATATAAGATATTCTAGATATTCATTTTCTAATTGTTTGACTTTAACTTTAGCACCCCAATAGGTGTAACAATGGTGGGCATTTCTTAGATATAACTGACCAATTTCTTTCCTACCTAGCTGCAAATAAAATTCTGCGGCTCGTTCATAAGCTAAAGCTTCTTCGTGAATAAATTCAAATTGTTTAGCACCTTGAATGGCTCGTTCATAAAGTTCTTCAGCTTGCCAATATTGCCCTAAGACTCGCGCTTTTTCAGCCGCCACTAAGTCATATTTATGTTGAAAATTTTCTATGCAGTTTCCAGCCCATAACTTCATATTTTCCTGATTTCTATCTACTTGTTCCAGTAATTCTGTTTGTTGCTTTAAATCACAAGAGCTATAATAAGCTAGATAAGAAAGAGAAGCATAAAAATTATGCTGAGGAGATGTTAAAAAAGAGCTAGAAGCCATGACATATTTTTCAGCATTAATTGCATTAATATAAGCCAGACTATATTTTTTTTCAAAATAAAAATATAACGTCTTACCAAAATAGATAAAGAATAGTAACCAATGGTCATTGGTCGCTATCAATTTTTCTAAATATGCTGCTTCTTCTTTTTGGGAACTGCCAATAATTAAGTCACTACTTAAATCTATATTGTAGAAATTAATTGCTATTTTGTAAAGAGAATTTATACTATATATACAGAATTCTTGTTTTAAATTTTTGAGGTATTTAGCATATTTTTGGTACTCTTCATCAACTTCTGCTAAATGTTGTCCGCTTAAGAACTTGATTAAGCAATAATCTATAGCTGCATAAGAAGCAAACTCATTTTCTCCTGTATCTATACCTATGTTAAATCCATGGATTAATTTATTTTGTGCTGCTATATTTCTCAGAGACTCTTTCCAGTGCCATATTTGTCCATAATACATTTGTATAACAAAAGCTTCTAATTTGGGAGTGTTAAAATCTTCTACTAACTTAAGAGCTAAGTTACCAAATTCATAGCCATGAATAAAATCTTTTTTTAAGCTGCATAAAACCATTCCATAAGTACTATAGATATAAGGTGCGTGAGGTGGATTGCCATATTTCATACAGAGATTAATTTGGATTAATATTACTTCGACAAATAAAGGAAAGTTTGTCGTTAGCGTTGATGTAACAATTTGTTGTAAAATTCGTGTAGCTGCTAATTGAATAGGGTCACTTATAAGATGTAAGTTAGCTAAATCTTCAATCTTCTTATCTCCCAAAACTGATTGGATAAATTCTTGCGCCTGTGTAATTTTACTTAGTATATTGCTAGATGCTTGAGCAAGATCAATATTTATACCAAGTTCTATTAAAGTTGCAAGAGCATTATCAATAGCTTTATGAGGTTTAAACGTTGTATAATAGTATAATATTTTTAGCTGATTGACCTTGGCTTTATCGAGAATATCTTGAGCTTTTTCTATAACAAATTCAGCCATTTCCTCAAATTGCTCAAATTTAAGGTTCAAATAGAGTAATTCTAAGGTTTCTATAGATAATTCCCATGTCAATTCATATTGACAATCCCAGCTATTGGATACTAAAAGTTTTGTTCCAGCTTCTAAATATTTAAGTGAAGCTGCATAAGCTGCAGATGATTTAGATTTTTTAGCAGCTTGAAGATTTAATTTAGCTAACTCAATTTTTTCTAATTGATCAGTGATTAAAACTGAGCCTTTATTGAGTTGATTAACAATATTAAAAAGATTATCTTCTAACTCATTTTCTTGAGTACTATTTAATAATAAACGACCTATTTGCAGATGAATAGCTTCTTTTTCATCTTCTGGGATCAGAAAATAAGCCGCTTGCTGAACTCGGTCATGCAAAAATTTATAAGGGATATATTCGGGGTACTTAGGTATAAAAGCAGGGGAAATTTCATCAGCATCCGTTAATATTTCCTCCTGATTCCATAACAGAGGTACTTTATAGTCATTACTTAAAGGAATAATCAATCCTTCCTCAAGTGCTAGTTGTAATTCTTGAGAAGTAATTGCTTGTGATTTTCTATTAACTATAGAGAGAACATCTAAATTAAATTTATTTCCTATACAAGCAGCTAATTTCAATATATTCTGAGTAATTTCATCTAATCCTGCAATTTTTCTGACCATTAAATCAACTACATTGTTAGTTATATCTAATGCTTGAATTTGCTCAATATCCCACTGCCAATATCCTCTATCAATTTTTTCTACATTGACATCCAAATTTTTCCTATTAAAAATTAATAATTTTTCCTTGTACAAAGTTTGGAGTAATTGAATTATGAAAAAAGCGTTACCACCAGTTTTGTTTGTGATCAATTCTGCTAGAGCTTTTACATTGTTTATTGAACAAAGTAGAGTATCAGAGATTAATTGACTAACATGATCAGTTGCCAATGGACGCAGGGTAATTTGATTGATTCTAGTATTTGTTTTTTTAATTTGGTCTAAGGAGTGCATTAGAGGATGAGTAGAACTGACTTCATTATCTCGATACGCTCCTATGATTAATAAATATTGGCTGTCAGTATTAGTGATTACTTGCTCAATTAAATTCAAAGATGGCAAATCTACCCATTGTAAATCATCAAAGAATATAACTAGAGGATGTTCTTTTTGACTAAAAACACGAATAAATCTTTCAAAAAATAAGTTGAATCGATTTTGTGCTTCATTTGGTCTTAATTCCTCAACGGTCATTTGTTTACCAATAATCTTTTCCAGTTCAGGAATCACATCAAGGATAATTTGTCCATTATTTCCTAAAGCTTGTAAAATCTTCTCTTTCCAAATTTCTAGTACTTGTTTAGGTTCACTCAAGAGTTGACGAATTAAATCTTGAAAAACCTGTGTGATTACTCCATAAGGAATATCTCGCTGCAATTGGTCAAATTTACCATTGATAAAGAATCCTTTTTGCTGTGTAATAGGTTTATGAATTTCATTAACTAAAGCAGATTTACCAATCCCTGAATAACCAGAAACAAGTATGATCTCCGAGCTACCTTGGCTGACTCTTGCAAAGGTGGTTAATAATTGGGTGATTTCTTGTTCTCGACCGTAGAGTTTTTGAGGAATTTGAAACCTGTCGGTAATATCTTGACTTGCTAAAGGGAATTGAGAAATTTCTCCTAGAGTTGTTAATTGGTCAAGACATGTTTTTAAATCTGCTTTAATTCCCCAAGCACTTTGGTATCTTTCTTCTGGAGTTTTAGATAATAATTTTAAGACGATATTAGATACAGTTGCGGGAATGGAGGAAACTAGTTCATCAGGTTTTTTTGGTTGTTGTGCAATATGAGCATGAACTAACTCTATCAAATCATTACTGACAAAAGGAAGTTGTTGAGTCAACATTTCATAAAAAGTTACTCCCAAAGCATAAAAATCAGCACGATAGTCTATACCTCGGTTTATTCTACCAGTTTGCTCTGGAGCGATATAAGCTAAAGTTCCTTCTAGTTGATTGATGTGGGAAAGCGTCTGTATTTCTGAAGATAAAAGGGTAGAAATGCCAAAATCAATAATTTTCAGTTGTCCGTTTTTTTGATTATAGACAATGTTGGCAGGATTAATATCTTTGTGGATAATATTAGCAGTGTGAATAACAGCTAAAGCCTCAACAATTTTAATACCAATAATAAGAAATTCTTTTAAGCTAAATCGAGTCTTGGATATGAATAACTTTAAAGATTGTCCTCCAAAGTCTTCCAAGAACATAACTAAACTATTCTTGTATCTCTGTAAAGCATAAGCTTTGATAATATTATCTGCATTTAAGGAACAAGTAATTTCATATTCCTGTTTATATCGAGTTAATTCTGCAGGAGATGGGTAATTCTCTTTGAGAATTTTCAGAATAACTGGTTGATTATCATGTTTAAGAATGCCCCGGTAAACTAATGAATTAGCACTTTCATAGACCTTTTCAATCAAATCATAATTCATTATAGTATCCATATTTTGATATTATATTGTTACAATACTAGTTGCGTTATCCTCAAGGATAGCGCAACTAGAAATTGGTGTCAAATATACCTATGGAATTTGAGTTTTCCCAAGCTGAAATTTTCTAAGTTGTACTTAAAGGTAAATAGGGAAAAGGAGGTGATACATATTTCACATTTAGGTTATAGGAGCCGTCCTCGTTTTTATCATAAAAGGGAAGAGTAATATCGTCATGTGGATCATCCACCACATCATCTTGAGCCTCAGCCCATTTTTGAATATCCGCTATATCGAGATTTCTCTCGGAAGGTATTGGAGGATAGGGAATAATAGCTTTGTAAAGAGAACTGGTTCGCTGAGGACTAATTTGTAACTCTTGTATGTCGCCGCTAAACTTCGTAAAATCTACTTCTAGAGTATATCTATTAACCGTCTCAAATGTACTCAAAATAGGTTGAGAAACTCGACGGTAGAATTTAGTGGAGGATCTGTCATGACTAGATTTTGCTCCACCAGATTCTATTTCATAATATACCTGTCCTCCCAATAAAAGGCTCAAAGAAATTCCCTGCCAAGCTCTACTGGTAGGTAAAATTACTGTCTTGCTGTGTAGTTTATAAATATCAACAAATTTTTCTTGATCATATAAATAATGATCAGGAGGATATTGCTCATCAAATAATAGAATTTCTCTGATTATGAGACCATCTAATATTGTTGGTTCAATGTCTTTCCATTGACCTAAGACAAACTTCTCCCAAACTGCACGATCGCCTTCTATTGCTTTGAGGTATGCATACCAACTTTTGGCTAGTAGTTGGGATATCTTGCGGGTAATATATAGCGATCGCGTGGTAGAATAGAAATCATTTACCTTACTTACATCATTTATGGGAATTTCTGATTGCTCAGAAAATATTTCTTTTAACAAATCCTCAGGAAAAACTAATCCATAAGTGGGTAAGTAATCACCTATTCTTTTAACTTTTTGCTCATCTCCTTCTAGGACATTAATAGAATATTCTGGTTGTTGGAATTCTTTTTTTGTTTGAGTTACTATTTCTACATTTATGTGTTTTGGTTCTGTTTTCCCAGGACGATCTGTGACTATGAGAATCTGATAATATTTATCATCCTCAGCTAGAACCGGAATTTGAGGTGGATTGATCTGTTCAATATTAGTCATGATTGTAATTTACCCTAGTGTAGTGTTAACAAAAGGAAGAAAATTTTCAAGCTAAACCGTAAAAACGTCGGGGATTATCCCAAGCAATTTTTTGTAGTGTTTCCTGAGATAACTGCGCCTCAAGCTCTAGAAGTTTGTTCACAACATCGGGCTGATGATCCATGTGTGGGTAATCAGAGCCGAAGATTAAGTTATCTGAACCTATATATTGGATCATTTGAGCCAAGTAAGGTTCAGAAGGGTCAACAGCTACAAAACACTGGCGGCGAAAATACTCCGATGGGAGTAATTTTACACTATTTTGCACTTCCCAATGTAAATTTTTATATTCTTCATCTAGTCGCCAGAGCCAATAAGGAACCCAACCACAGCCAGATTCTAGAAAAGCTACACGCAATTGGGGGTGACGTTCCAGTACTCCGCCTTCAATCAAGGCTAATAATGCCATCATATGTTCCATGGGATGGGAACAGGCATGCATAGCAAAACGAGTCTGAAATCTATCTGCGCCTGTGGTTGGTAAAAGACCATGAGTTGCTTCATGAATTGCTATTGCTATATCTAACTCCTCACAAGCTGTCCAAAATGGTTCATAAATGGGATCACTCAATAATCTCCCTTTAACGGGGTTAGGGCGTAAAAAAACAGCTTTCCAGCCAAAATCGGCTATATGATGTAATTCTGAAACCATTTGCTCTGGCGCATGAAGATTAATAGCTCCTACTCCTTTCAATTTATCTGGAGCATAGCTACAAAATTCTTCATATAACCAAGTGTTGTAGGCATGGGTAAAAGCCCCTACCACTTCTGCTTGCATACTATCAATCGCAAATAACCACAGTCCGTAGGTTGGATAAATAAAGGCTATGTCAATCCCCGTCTGCACCATTATTTGCAAGTGCGATTCTGCGTCATAACGACGAAAATAAGCATCAGGATGAGCCTCCATCATCTGCCGATTTCCTTCTTGTTGCAATTGCTGGGATATCTTTTCTACAATATCTTCACCTTGAATTTTCATGTCTGGTGAAGGTGCAAAATGTTGAAATTCAGGTGGGAGGTATTTTGCCCACATTTGTTGAGGCTCTATAACATGGGCATCAGCATCAATAATTTTGTATCCATGTAACATAGTTAAACTTATTTTAGAAATGTAGGTTGGGTTAAGGAACGCTGTTGCTCAACCCAACCTACCATATAAATCTAAATTACATCCACATGGGATAGGGGTTGAGTTGTTCTTCTGTGAGAGGTTGTTGTAACCAACCCATTTTTACGGGAACATCATAAAGCCTACCTGAACCTAAACGTTTCCACATATGGCGCATTCCCGGTACAATTACTTTGGCTACTCTTAGTCCAATGTCGGGGCGAGTTTGATCGACAACCAGCATTTCTAGACCATTTTTCTCAACAATTTGTTGACAAAGCTTGACATCTTCTAGGAGGTCATGACTTGCCATTTGGGGATAATCTGTGGAGCATTTAGGGACGGTTTGCTGATCGGGTAGGAGATAAGGTTGATTTGATCTCTTGGCTGATTTCCACCAAGCGATCGCCTGAGGATCTGCTGGCGATGGATACTGAGTACTACCATCCGTGTTAGCCGACAATACATTTGGCAAAATTTGGTTAACTTCCGTCAAAGCTCGACTGATAGCTAATCTGGGGTCGAAATGTGTACCATAGCCCAAGATAATATCTTCTACCTCATGATCAGTTCTACAACTAATAGCAGCAAAAGTGGGGATACCGAAGTCACTAGTAATATCTAACACCCATAATTGCCTGTTAATAGCTTGATAATATTTTGTTAAAGTTTCAAAATAAGGCTCACGAAAACTGTCTAAATCTACCTGAGATTTAGGAAGACGATTATACCACCACAACGCTACACAATCTCGTTCGACTAATTCCATAAATCCTTGAAGAATAGCTTCTTCAAGCGTATTACCTGCTGCACAGCCATTAGAGTCTGCCCAACAGTCTGGTTTATCTTGGAAATAACCATAATAGCAGTAAGCTGTTGGTAAATATTTAAATTCTTGATACGTTAAAGACCAAACTGGTGTCCAGTCAATTTCTCTGTCTATATCAAATGGTAATGGAACTTTTTGAAACCAACTTTCACACTCCCCATTCCATTGTTCTCGATACTGGTATTGCTTTTGGCTAAAATTCATACACGCATTAGGATGAATTGCCTTATCTCCCATTTGTTGGTAACTACTTTTATACCTGATTTCATCGCCCTGAAAAACGCCAGAATATCGCTCGATCGCTTCGCAAAAACCACTCGCCTGGGCTTGAATATCCGACCTACCTTTACCAGAACTTCTACCACCAATATTTTGATGTAAGCTATTCAAGTCATCAAAAATGCTTTGAAAATGATGCTTGGCAATATATGTATGGGTAAAACCATTTCCTGGTATTTTAGTTAATTCTCTGACGACACCTGTAATAGGGCTAATATGATGTTGATATTTTCTGAGAGTTTCTTGGGGTGTACAAATACGATGTCCGCCATCTTTGATAAAAGTTTTTTGGCGATGTTCTAGAACAATAGGTAAAGGTTGCTTGTTTAATTCCTCAACTTGTTCTCCACAACTAGGACATTGAGGACGTTTAACAAGGATATGCTCTTGGATTTGCAGCGTTAAAGTATCGTATGTAATGAGAGTCCCCGCTAATCTTGGATTTTCACCTTGAACAATCCACTTAAAAACTTCTGTCGCCACCATACCCAATACTGTTTGTATTGTAGAAGCTAAAAATCCTAAAGGAGTAGATAGAGAAATTTTCTTGTGTCTATGAATGAAGTTAGTTATAGGTCTATTATCACGTAGGCGACTTGCTAAACATGTCCAACAGCCAGTTTTATCAGGTTTTTTATCAGGTTTTTTATCAGGTTTAAATATTGGACCTATCCACGGAATTGTCCCTAAAGGATTGACTAAGAACCAGGGCGCTTGAGCATGTAAAGCTTGTTGATTAAATTCTTCTAGTTCAGGATGAAGGTAATCGTCAGTTAAGACTATAGTGATGTCTCCAGCATCTGCTAGTTGGATACCCAAAGATTTCAGGATAACGATCAACTCATTTTGATCAAGGGAGCCACAAGTTTTGATAGCAACAGAGGTGGATTGCAATCTTTGAACAGCTAGTGCAGGTACAATGTTCAAATGATGGCAAAAGATGGCTAAGTTTGCAGGTAGTGAGTCATCCTGTTCCAGTACATAACCTTTTTGTTGCATTTGAAATAGAGCATATTGAGCCTTGATAGTAACACCGAGCAGATTTTCAAAAGATTGACAATCTTCAGGAGAAACCTGTTGATCTTTAATTAGGGATAATTGAATTATCTCAATAATTTCATCAAGGCTATAATAGTTTTCCTTGACTAAAGAGGCTATCTGACAAAAAAGACGATCATTTAACACAATTTTCTCTCGTTCAGATAAGAGAAATAGTTTGTCCATTTCTAGTATTTCAACAGAGTAAGCAGGGTTAAAATGTAATTTACTAGTCATTTTTTTAAGCTTAACAGTAGAGTGTTAATTATTTAGGAGTCATAGCGCCCTCACCCCCTAGCCCCCTCTCCCAAAGGGAGAGGGGGAAATTCAAAGTCCCTCTCCCCAAGGGAAGTGGGATTTAGGGTGAGGGCTAAAGTTTATTTCTGCTCACCTGATTACATAATCAGTATACAATCATCTCAAATCTGTTTTGTCAATTTTAGGAGCAAAATATCATGGATGAAGTATTGAATGGACTCAAAAAAGCTGCCTTAATCACCTTAGGAACAGTTAGCGTAATCATGGGTATTGTAGGAGTAATTCTGCCTTTAATACCAGGAACACCATTCTTTATCTTAGCTGGATATTGTTTTAACTTAGCCTTCCAGGAATAAGTCTACAAGTAGTTTATCAGATAAAGGCGGTTTTTGGAGAGCGAAGCCAATCGCCTTTATTTGGTCAACCATAAATCTCTTCAGTTATTTTCCAATTAACCGCACTTACATCTGATTCTAAACTCATTAAAAATGATTAAATCTTCATTCGCCAAACTATGGCAAATTTTATCCCGGTATTTTTGTGTGACTATCTCTATAGGTTTCGTATTATTCTATCCACAAGTCGTACTAGCTGAAACTCTATACAACGGTGTTGCGGCTGGAGATCCTACAACTAATAGCGTCATCCTGTGGACACGCACCTATGACAAAGTATCTACTCAAGGGGTTGTTAGCAACTTAACTGCTGAAGTTGCTACAGATAGAAGCTTTGATCACATTCTTTTCTCTTTTCCGGGCAAAACTCGTCCAGATAGAGATTATACCTTAAAAATAGATGCTAAAGGTTTACATAGTGGGACTGAATACTATTATCGGTTTAAAGCAGCCGATGGTTCTGTGAGCCATGTCGGTAGGTTCAAAACTGCTCCTGCTAAAAACCAGCATGTAGCTGTGCGATTGGGTTTCAGTGGTGATGCAGATGGTAAATGGCGACCCTATGGTTCTACCAAAAAATTTGATCAATTGAATTTAGATTACTTTGTTTTTATTGGAGATACAATTTACGAAACTAAGAGTGCTAAGTCTCCTGCTGCTACTGATCCGTTTAAAGACACCAATACAGCTTTAGTAGACTATCGCCGTAAATATCGAGAGAATATAGAGCCAGTCCAACCAAACGGTTTTCCTAGTTTACAAAAGATGTTTGCTGCTCAAGCAAACTATACCTTGATCGATAATCACGAACTCGGAAACAAACAGTTTATTGATGGGGGCGCACCTGCGGGAGAGCCAGATGGAAAGGGGGTAGATGGAGTCGAACCAGTGAATGATGTCAACAAAACTGGTAAATTTATCAACAAAACCACAGCGTTTAAGACGCTAGTTCAAGCCTACAGTGACTATGAACCAATTCGGGAAAAAACTATTTCAGTTCCCACCGATCTGCGCACCGATAAAACTCAACAACTCTATTTTGCCCAACAATGGGGTGCAAATAGTATCTTGATCAATGTAGACGATCGCTCATATAGAGATGTCCGCCTCAAACAGCCCAATGGTAAAGATGATACAGGAGTACGTGCTAATCATCCCCATCGGACTATGCTAGGAGCCACTCAACTCAAGTGGTTGAAGCAAACCCTTTTAGATGCGCAAGGAAATGGTATTCCTTGGAAAATTATTGCTATATCATCACCCATCGATCAAGTTGGTTTAGATGGTGGTAAATCTTGGATTGGCGGATATAGAGCAGAGCGGAATCAACTACTGAAATTTATTGCTGACCATAAAATTGATAATGTAGTATTTATTACTACTGACGATCATCAAAATCGGATTAATGAAGTAACCTATTTAGCCGACCCGCAAAACCCCAAAAGTTGGCAAATAGTACCTCACGCTTTCACAATTGTTGCTGGTCCCATTGGAGCAGGTGGACCAGATTTAATCACAGACCACAGCTTTACTAATATTAAATCCATAGCAGACCGTTTAGTTAAAGCAGAAAAGGCATTAGGTATCGATCCTATTGGATTAGATCCACATTATCCGGGACTAAAGCATGTTTTTCGGGAAAGCGATCCACAAGCAGATACTCTCAGACAACCTGTGGATTTTTACTCGCCAGATACATTTAATTATGTCACCCTCGACATCAGTGCTGATGGAAAAACTTTATCTGTAAATACTTATGGGATCAATTCCTATATCGCTGATACTTTCCCTGAACCCGATCAAGTGGGAGATATCCGCCATATTCTGGGTTTCCAAATTCAGCGTCATGGATCTAGTCCTCACGTTTTTCTGCGTTGGCTGGGATTGTTGGCGATCGCTATTGTTCTGAGACCAAAACTACGCCGCCTCATACAGAACTAGATCGCCCTCACCCCCTAGCCCCCTCTCCCAAGGGGAGAGGGGGAAATTCAAAGTCCCTCTCAAGAAAGGGAGAGGGATTTAGGGTGAGGGCTGAAGAGAAATTTCTTGACTTATGTAATAAATATTGAGATACTAATATTTAGAGAAACTAAATATATCTCCAGATACCTAAAAAAGTCGCGTTTTGGTAAACGTTTTAAGATCGATGGCAGAACTAAATGGAAAAATAGAACGTACAGCGACACTCCCGCAAGTGCAAAAGCCTTTGATTCTGGAGACTCAAGCACTTACACGTCGCTTTGACAATGCTACAGCAGTTGATGCTTTAAATATCTCCGTTACGCAGGGAGAAGTTTTTGGATTACTCGGTCCGAATGGGGCTGGTAAGAGTACGGCAATTAAAATGTTGACGACTCTATTACCACCAAGTAGCGGAAGTGCTTACTTAGCTGGCTATGATATCAAACGTCAGCCTGAAGCTGTGCGTCGAGTTATTGGTTATGTACCCCAAGCTCTATCAGCAGATGGTAGCTTAACTGGTTACGAAAATCTGTTAATTTTTGCCAAGTTATATGATATTCCGGCTCGGCGCAGAAAGCAGCAAATTCGAGATGTATTGGAATTAATGGGTTTGACAAGCGCCGCCCATCGGATGGTACGCAGCTATTCTGGTGGAATGATTCGCAAGTTGGAAATTGCCCAATCTATCTTGCATAAACCTCTAATATTATTTTTAGATGAACCAACGGTGGGATTAGACCCTGTGGCGCGGACGCAAGTTTGGGAACTGATGGATCAGCTACGCAGTGAATATGGTACGACGATATTTCTGACTACGCACTTCATGGAAGAAGCTGATATTTTATGTCACCGCGTGGTGATCATGAACCAGGGTAAGGAAATTATTGCTGGTTCACCAACTGAATTAAAGGCTTCTATAGGTCATGCAGAAGCCACTTTAGACGATGTATTCATTTTTTATGCAGGTAATCAGTTAGTCTCAGGAGTTAGTTATCGTGAAACAGCAAGAACTCGGCGTACTTCCCAACGGTTGGGTTGAAACAAGGGTCGAAGCCAGAAATATTTTCTCTGCTATCCAGAATCTATGGCATAAAACTCTGGTAATTTCGGAACTGGAAATACGGAAGTTACTCCATGACCCCAGTGACATGGTGATTCGATCTGTACAGCCTACCTTATGGTTATTAATTTTTGGGCAGGTATTCAATCGTACCCATGCTATTCCTACGGGAAATATACCTTACTTGGATTTTATGGCTCCTGGTATTCTGGCTCAGAGTGCTCTGTTTATCGCTATTTTTTCTGGGGGGATGACTTTAATTTGGGAGAAGGATTTAGGGGTTATACATAAATTCCTGGCTAGTCCTATACCCCGCGATGCAATTGTTTTAGGTAAAGCTTTGGCTGCTGGTGTACGTTGCTGCTCGCAATTGTTTTTTGTTTATGCTCTGACTTTTTTGCTTGGTGTCAGTCTGAATCTTCATCCATTAGCGGTTTTGCAAGTTGTCCTGATTATCCTTTTAGGCGCAGGATGTTTCTGTATTTTTTCGTTAATTATTGGTTGTCTAGTAAAATCACGGGAAAGGTTTACAGGGATTGGACAATTGATTACGATGCCCTTATTTTTTGCTAGTAATGCAATTTACCCTATATCCCTTATGCCTAAGTGGTTACAGGTGATTTCTCTGGTTAATCCCTTGACTTATGAAGTTGATGCTTTGCGCGGGACAATGTTGCTACATGGTGTCAGCCATTATGGCGTAGGTGTGGACTGTGGGATTCTCTTGCTAATATTAATAGGGCTAACCTACATCTGTGGACGACTTTATCCTCAGGTTGTGATCTAATTAGGAGAAGTATAGCTTCATGATTTCGGATAAACCATCTCAAGCATGTGCCGCTAGAATCATGGAAACGGTTCCTCTATTGATGCGATTTATCCGAGCAGAAATGCGCACTCACAGTGCTGATGCGCTATCTATACCTCAGTTGCGATCGCTCGCCTTTCTCAATCGCCAACCAGGGTCCTCATTATCAGAATTGGCGGAACATCTCGGCGTTACCTGTGCTACAGCATCAACAACAATAGAGCGATTAGTCCAACGTTACCTAGTGGAACGTACAGATCATCCCCAAGAGAGACGACGCATAGTACTACATCTGACTGAATCAGGTAAATGTCTCCTAGAGCAATCCCAAGAGAAAACACGCGCTCAAATTGCGGATCTACTTGAGGGTCTGACAGAGGCGGATTTAATTCATATTGAGAAAAGTCTAAATACACTTAAAAATGTCTTCGAGCAACCAGAATCCAAAACCTCTGAACACTAAGGGATTACAACACGACCCTTTTTCTGCATTGAGATTTCGGGATTTTAGACTATTTACCCTGGGACGAATGCTGTTGTTTGTCGGTTTACAAATGCAGTCTGTCGCCATTGGTTGGGAACTCTATGAACGCTCTCATTCAGCTTTGGCTTTGGGAGGTGTAGGTTTAGCGCAAGTTTTGCCAGTGATTTCCCTGACTCTGGTGACAGGACATGTGGCTGACCGTGGCGATCGCCAACGCATTAGCCTAATTTCCACTTTACTATTAGGCCTATGTTCATTAGCCTTAACAGTAATTTCTTGGCATCAAAGCTCGATTTTCTTCATTTACGCTTGTTTATTATTATCTGGTATAGGCAGAGCCTTCATTAGACCTGCTAGTGATGCTCTTATGTGGGGATTGATCCCAAAAACAGCCTTTACGAATGCAGCTACTTGGAACAGTACTTGTTTTCAGTTAGCTACAGTACTTGGTCCGGCTTTGGGGGGAATGGTGATTGCTCTTTTGCACAGCGCAACATGGGTATATTTATTAGCAGCGATCGCATCAATTTGCTGTTTTTTATTTATAGCAATCATCAAACCACAAAAAAGCGATTTTGCTAAAGAACCAACCACCTTGAAATCATTAGCAGCAGGAGCGGAGTTTGTCTGGAAGAATCAGTTGATTTTGGCTGCTATTACCTTAGACATGTTTGCTGTTTTGCTGGGGGGTGCTGTATCACTTTTACCTATATTTGCCAAGGACATATTACAAGTAGGTCCGATGGAATTAGGCTATTTGCAAGCAGCGCCATCTATAGGTTCTTTATTCATAACATTAATTATAGCACATCTACCACCCTTTCGTCAGTCTGGACGGATCTTACTCATCTCTGTTGCTGGCTTTGGGATTGTCACAATTATTTTTGGTTTATCACATTGGTTTTGGCTTTCTTGGTTGATGCTTGTATTAAGCGGCATGTTAGACGGTATAAGTGTAGTAATTCGTCATACATTGGTGCAAATTAGGACTCCTGAAAATTTACGCGGTCGCGTTGCTGCCATTAATAGTCTATTTGTTAGTACTTCAAATGAATTAGGAGGCTTTGAATCTGGTTTAACAGCAGCCTTATTTGGTCCAGTTCTCTCGGTAGTAGGTGGGGGTATCGGCACTATTATTGTGGTAATAGCTACGATGGCTATCTGGCCAGAAATTCGCAAATTAGGCGCTCTCCAGGAGTGAAGAAAGCAGGAGCCTGTTTAATCTGAAAAACACTGCGTTTAATCAAAAAGCCTAGAATTTTAGCAAACAGGGTTACAAGATAATGTAATAAAAGTATACAGACCTCTTATTTGGGATAAGTCGAGCTAGAAGTGCTTCTGTGTCAACATTCCTGCTACTTCAGATATTTAGATTACAGTTTCTACACACTTCTTCACAAATCACCAGAGGATCGGCAAAACGTTCTAATCTAAAAAATGGCTGGGTTAATTTACTGGCAATTTTACAGACGGTATTCTTAAGGCATAGACACATTGATGTGTCAAGCCAAAAACAACCCAGACTTAACACATAAATTATGATGGGAGTTGTATAAATCCAATGAGTGTTAAGGCAAGCGGTGGAAGCTCAGTTGCGCGTCCGCAACTATATCAAACCCTAGCTGTGGCAACAATTTCCCAAGCGGAGCAACAAGACCGTTTTTTGGGAAGTGGTGAATTAAGTGAGTTAGCAAGTTATTTTGCATCTGGTGCAAAGCGTCTAGAAATAGCGCAGAAACTCACAGAAAATTCTGAGATTATTGTGTCTCGGGCTGCTAACCGGATTTTTGTGGGTGGTTCACCCATGTCTTTCTTGGAAAAGCCCAGAGAAACAGAACTAGCATTAGTTGGTGCTAGAGATGTACAAGAGGGGATGAAATTGGGAACTATCACCTACGTTGAAAGTCGTGGTGGATTTTTAGAAAGCTTGCGCTCAATTTTTAATACCCCCGCTGGTGGTGCAGTACCTCCAGGGTTTAGACCAATCAACATCGCCCGCTATGGTCCAAGTAATATGGCTAAGAGCTTGCGGGACTTGTCCTGGTTCTTGCGCTATGCAACTTATGCGATCGTGGCTGGAGACCCCAACATTATTGCTGTAAATACCAGAGGTTTACGGGAAATTATCGAAAATGCTTGTTCTGGTGAAGCTACTATAGTGGCTTTACAGGAAATCAAAGCGGCATCACTTGCTTATTTCCGTAAAGATCCGGTTGCGACAGAGATTGTCACTCAATACATGGATGTATTGTTGACAGAGTTTACTTCTCCCGCACCATCGGGTAAAGTGCGTCAACGTCCTTCCGGCGACCAACAAGGGTTACAACTACCTCAAATTTACTTTAACGCCGCTGAAAAACGTCCTAAGTATGTGATGAAACCAGGGCTGTCTTCCACGGAAAAAAATGAAGTGGTCAAAGCGGCTTATCGGCAAATTTTTGAGCGCGATATTACTCGTGCTTATAGCTTGTCTATTTCTGACTTAGAATCTAAGGTAAAAAATGGCGATATCTCAGTCAAGGAGTTTGTCCGTCGTTTAACCAAATCTCCCCTTTACCAAAAACAGTTTTATCAGCCCTTTATTAACAGTCGTGTAATCGAGTTGGCTTTCCGTCACATTTTAGGACGGGGACCAAGTAGCCGGGAAGAAGTACAAAAATACTTCATAATTATTTCCAATGGCGGATTACCAGCTTTAGTAGATGCTTTGATAGATTCGACAGAATACAGCGACTACTTTGGCGAAGAAACTGTACCTTATATCAGAGGATTAGGACAAGAAGCTCAAGAATGTCGTAACTGGGGTCCACAACAAGACCTGTTTAACTACAGTGCTCCCTTCCGCAAAGTACCTCAGTTTATTACTACTTTTGCTGCTTACGAACAGCCGTTACCAGACCAGCATCCTTATGGTTCTGGAAACGACCCATTAGAAATTCAGTTTGGGGCAATTTTCCCGAAAGAAACTCGCAATCCCAGCAGCAGTCCGGCTCCTTTTGGTAAAGATACTAGACGGATATTGATTCACCAAGGTCCTGGGGTGAACAACCAACTCAGCAATCCTGGTGCACGGGGTCTGGCTCCTGGTAGTTTAGGACCTAAGGTATTCAAGTTAGACCAGCTTCCAGGTACTATCGGGAAAAAAGCGGCTAAGGGTGCTAGTGTCAAGTTTTCTGAAAGTTCTACCCAAGCGTTGATTAGGGCTGTTTACCTCCAAGTAATTGGACGCGACGTTTATGAAGGTCAGCGACTCAAGGTAGCAGAAATCAAGCTGGAAAATGGTGAAATCTCTGTACGGGAGTTTGTGCGGATTTTAGCTAAGTCGGATTTATTCCGTAAGCTATATTGGACACCGCTTTATGTTTGTAAAGCGATCGAATATATTCACCGTCGTTTATTGGGTCGTCCTACTTACGGTCGTCAAGAAAACAATAAGTATTTTGACATTGCGGCGAAAAAGGGCTTTTACGCTGTAGTTGATGCCATTCTAGATACTGAGGAATATGCTGAATCCTTTGGTGAAGATACAGTTCCTTACGAACGGTATCTGACTCCCGCAGGTGTGGCATTGCGTCAGTTACGTGTTGGTAGTATTCGTGAAGATGTTGGTGGCAAGGTTACGAAACAAACAACACCACGTTTTGTAGAACTGGGTGCTGTTTCAGACTTACGCACCGAGCCAGATATCCAATTCCGGATCAATCAAGGTGTTACTAAGCATCGGGAACAAACCAAAGTCTTCAAGTTAATCGCTGACAATGCTGATAAAGCAAGCATAGGAACTCTTGTAAATGCTGCTTATCGTCAGGTTTTCGAGCGTGATATTGCGCCCTATGTGGCTCAGGATGAATTCACAGTTTTAGAAAGCAAATTGAGTAATGGGGAGATCACTGTTAAGGAATTTGTGGAAGGTTTAGGTTACTCTAACCTTTACATTAAAGAATTCTATACTCCTTATCCCAATACTAAAGTGATTGAGTTGGGAACAAAGCATTTCTTAGGACGTGCGCCAGTCGATCAAGCAGAAGTCCGTAAGTACAACCAGATTTTGGCTACTCAAGGAATTCGTACCTTTATTAGTACATTGGTGAATAGCCAAGAATATGGTGAAGCTTTTGGTGAAGATACAGTACCCTATCGGCGCTTCCCCACTTTACCTGCGGCTAATTTCCCCAATACGGAAAAGTTGTATAACCAGCTAACCAAGCAAAATGATCAGCTGGTTGTACCTAGCTTTAAAACTGTCAAATCTCGCGTTAAGTCGGAAAATACTCCACTGTTAGCCCAGGCGATCGCCGACCTAGCGATTAAATCTCGCCAAATTGATCTGAGCCAACCCTTGTTCATTGAATTGGGTCGCTCTTTCAATAATGGTCAGGGACAGTCTGTAGAAATAGGTGTTGGTACAAGTCGTCGCAGACCTATACGTGTTTATCGCTTGACTAACGGTACAAATGCTCCCGAAACAAATCAGGTGATCAATGCTATCTACGTCCAAGTTTTGGACGTATTTAGTGGACAGGTTCCTGGTTATTTCCGCCGGAGTGACTTAGAGAGCAAACTGCGGAATGGCGAGATTACAGTGCGTGAGTTCGTGTTAGAACTAGCTAGCTCAGAAATCTATCGCAAACGTTTCTATACGCCTTATCCCAACACCAAAGTGATTGAGTTCTTATTCCGTCACTTACTGGGTCGCGCACCTGCAACTCAAGGTGAAATCCGTCAATACAATAAACTATTGGCTGAGAATGGATTGAGAACTGCTGTAGAGACAATCATAGATAGCCCAGAATACGCCCGTTATTTTGGTGAAGACGTAGTTCCTTACTTACGTTTCCCCTCTTTACCAGCAGGGAACTATCTAGGTAGTGTGAAAGCAGCATCAGACTTGGTGAAACAATCTTGGTCTAGCCTGTCGCCATCTGTAATCACAGGTCGCGCCCAGTAGGTTGGGTTGAGGAACGTAGACGCAAAGCGGCTTCTCTCAGAGAAACCCAACAAAATCATTGATAATGTTGGGTTTCGCTCAACTTTTTTGGGAAATCTGAAAAAGAATGTTACAAACTATTAAGAGCAGTCATAAATGCTCAACATAATGCCGGAAAATGTTTTGCGGAGGGTAATTAAGTTTTAGAAACTTGTGTAGTTGTATGAATGACTGTAGACAAGTGGAATATAAAACTTTATTACTAGCCAACTTAGTCATACCAGTTTCATCTAAATCCTGGTTCTATTTAGTTTTGGAGGAATCCATTAATGAGTATCGTCACCAAAGCGATCGTGAATGCTGACGCAGAAGCCCGCTACCTCAGCCCTGGTGAATTAGATCGGATCAAGAGCTTTGTTGCTGGTAGTGCAAAACGCCTCCGCATCGCTCAAGTATTGACCGAAAACCGCGAGCGTTTAATCAAACAAGCTGGCGACCAACTTTTCCAAAAACGCCCTGATGTTGTTTCTCCTGGTGGTAACGCTTACGGTCAGGAATTGACAGCTACCTGTTTACGTGACTTGGACTACTACCTGCGCCTTGTTACCTATGGAATCGTTGCTGGTGATGTTACACCCATCGAAGAAATCGGTATCATCGGTGTTCGTGAACTGTACCGCTCTTTAGGTACTCCTATCGAAGCAGTTGGTGAAGGTGTCCGCGCAATCAAAAATGCTGCTGCAACCCTTTTATCTGCTGACGACGCTGCTGAAGCTAGTGCTTACTTTGACTATGTAGTTGGCGCTTTGAATTAAGGCGGAGTTATTTCCTCGCTGAAATACAAACAATAGCAATAAAGTTGGAAATAAGGAATTAACAACATGGCTCAAGATGCAATTACCTCTGTAATCAATTCTGCAGACGTTCAAGGTAAATACCTCGATAACGCTGCTTTAGAAAAGCTGAAAGCTTACTTTGCTACTGGCGAACTTCGTGTACGTGCTGCTACCACAATTAGCGCTAACGCAGCTGCTATTGTGAAAGAAGCTGTAGCTAAATCCTTGTTGTACTCTGATATCACCCGTCCCGGTGGTAACATGTACACCACTCGCCGTTACGCAGCTTGTATCCGTGATTTGGACTACTACTTGCGTTACGCTACCTACGCTGTGTTAGCTGGCGACCCATCCATCTTAGATGAGCGTGTACTCAACGGTTTGAAAGAAACCTATAATTCCTTGGGTGTACCCATTGGAGCTACTGTTCAAGCTATCCAAGCTATCAAAGAAGTAACTGCTAGTTTGGTTGGTTCTGAAGCTGGTAAAGAAGTGGGTGTTTACCTAGACTATATCTCCTCTGGCTTGAGCTAGAATTAGGTTTGCACTTAATAACCTAAGTGTGGATTGATTAAGGTCTGGGAATCAATTATCAGTGCTAGGACGTTTTACTGCTTATGAAATATGAGTGGAAAGTGATTTAGTATTGATGCTTGATTCCTAGCCTTGGAGATGGTTTTTAAAGATGTAACTCAAAATTTGCGCTTCAAGATTTTGAAATAAGAAAGTTTTGCTAACATAGAGGAGATTTGTGCAATATGGCTCGTTTATTTAAAATCACTGCTTGTGTCCCTAGTTTGACTCGTACCCGCACTCAACGCGAACTCCAAAATACTTATTTTACTAAGCTAGTTCCTTATGAAAATTGGTTCCGTGAACAGCAACGGATTCAAAAAGTGGGTGGTAAAATTGTCAAGGTTGAGTTGGCGACTGGTAAACAAGGTACTAATACTGGTTTACAGTAATTTATATAAACCGGATTTTATTGTTTTATATAAGTTCAAAAGGGGTCTAGAAAGACCTCTTTTTTGCCATACCATGATAGCGTAAATTCGCGCTAAGTCGTTGGTCGGATTAGGGATTTTTCCAGCTTATACCTTTAGGCATAATTGAAATATTTAGTATAGCGGAAGCAGCAGACAAAGTATGTTTACGGTTATACAGCTTGAGGAATTTCACTTATTATGCTACATTCAACTTTTATTATGTGATCGCCCATGATAATTATGGGTACATGTAAATTCCCAGTTCGTTACATCCACCTCGCCCTCTGGGAGAGGGGGCTAGGGGGTGAGGGCGACCCTCTGCTCCCCTACTAAATTCCTTTGATGTAGAGGGATTTGGATGACAAATTCTGTAGGTTGATTGGGTGTTGAAAATAACAGCAGGTTCCCCCTATGAACTTGAGTAATAATTTGATAACTGATGGATAGTCCTAATCCAGATCCTTTACCTAATGACTTAGTGGTGAAAAAAGGGTCAAATATGACAGATTGAATTTCTTGTGGAATATCAGGTCCATTATTGGTAATATGGATATTTACTCTTTGACAATCATCTAATTCAGTTTTAATCCTAATCTGTGGTTGAGTAATTTCTACTTGTTTATCGCTATTTAAACTATTATCCTCTATGAATAAACCTTCTAAAGCATCAATAGCATTTGACAAAATATTGATAAATACCTGATTCATTTGTCCGGGATAGCATTCCACTAGTGGTAAATTTCCATATTCTTTAACAACTTCAATCGCTGGAAGATTATTTGTATTTTTTAACCTCACTTCTAAAATAAGCAATGTACTATCAATACCATGATGAATATCAACCTCTTTCATTGTTGCTTCATCTAAGCGGGAAAAATTGCGTAAGGATATGACGATCTCCTTAATTCTTTCAGCCCCAGATTTCATGGAAGACAGTAATTTGGGTAAATCTTCTCGCAAGAAATCTAGTTCGATTATTGCAAGTTCATTTTGGAGATCCGGTATTTTATCTGGATAATAATGTTCATATAGTTGGATGATTCTGAATAGATCTTGGCTATATTGATCGAAATAGCCTATATTGCTATATATAAAGCCTATGGGGTTATTGATCTCATGAGCTATCCCAGCTACCAATTGACCTAGACTGGACATTTTCTCTTGCTGAATTATATGGGTTTGAGTTTTGCGTAATTCTTTTAATGTCTCTTCTAGTTTACAGGCTTGCTTTTTGGTTGCTTCAGATAGGCGTATTTGTCGCCAAAATATAATTGCTATGAGTAGTAATAGCAGTCCTAATATAGAAGCAAGTATATTCAGTGGTGTTAGTGGAGATTCAATATTTGTCCGAGGTATAACTAAAGCAAGTGACCAATTAACTTGCTCTAAGGGAAGGTAAGCTACATACTTCCGTTCGCCATCAATATTAATTAGTTCCAAACCTTGATTTCTATTCACCATTTTCTTAGCTAATACTGCTAAATCGCCATTGGTTGATTGTAGAAAGCTAGGAGCAGGTTTTTCACTTGTTGACATTAACGATGGGTTAGGATGGATAACGGCTTTTCCTTGGGAGTTGAGTATAAAAGCATAACTGTTTTTGCCATAGTGTACTTGATTTGTGACTTCAGCTACCTTTTTAATCGATGGTTCGCCAAACAGTACACCTATAACTGGACTATTTGACTGATAATTTTGATGAATTGGTACAGCGATCACAATCACGGGAACTTTACTGGTGCGTCCAATGATGGGATCGGAAATATTGAATTGACCAGCGATCGCTTTGCGAAAATATTCGCGATCGCCCACATTGGCATGAGGCTTACCCACATGTTTAGTATAATAATAAGAACCGTCAGGGAATATTATACCAAATACGAAGAAATTTTTAACACGTTTTATCTCTTGACGTATAAGTGGTAGAGCGACTTGCCAATTTAGTGAACGAATATTATCTGTAATAGCAAGAAGTTTTACTTCATTAGCGTGCATTTCCAACCAGCGATTTATTTCATCAGTAGCTTGACTAACTTGCAGTAAGGCTTTTGCTTTGATTTGAGATATAATCAGTTCTCTGGCTAACTGATAGCTACTAACACCAATTATAGCTGTAGATATTACTGTAATAGCTAATAAAACTGGCATTTTTAAGCCATTAAATTGGTTATTATGCCAGTATTTTGACAACCCGACTTGAAAAAATTTTGATTTTCTTATCTGGGATTTATGCATTTTTTATGTTTTTTTAAAAACTGTACTCTCATTTTGTGCCGAAATTCTCTGAGCAACTCAGATGAAATAATATCATCCCTAAGATAGAGGAACAACTACATTCTAGAATTTAAGATTAAAGGAACATTCAATCTTGCTCTTCTGGTTTTAGTTACTTACCTGGAAGAGACAGGGCTGAATGGTATATTCTCTCCCGTTAGGGCCGTGCGGCTCTGGCGGGAGAGAATTTGGCTATTTTTTTCCATAGCAATTATTTTGGGGTACTTAATGTTAATCTAATCTAGATATCTATATACTAATTCTCTTGGGCGTTTGTTGTTGTGGGGTGTTCTATAGTAGCTTTTATTAATCAACTGAGTCGTCTATGGATCTCGATTTAATTCTATCTGCCCAATTTCGGTCTAAAGCTGCTAGCGATTTGCTAAAATCAGCATTCCATTCATCTTGCCATATTTCCAAGTTGACTTGAATATCAACTTTTTCTGCTGGAGTGAGAGCAGTAGAAAGAATAGCTTCACACCAAGCATCATTTAATGCTTGGTTAATCTTTTCGTGTCCAACTGTATAATTGGCAATGATATCCCATTCAATTACACAGGTTGAAGTAATAGCTTCTAACAGAGCGATCGCATTATGTCCTTCCCCTTGTTCGCTCAATTCGATCGCTGAATGGACTAAACTGAGTAATTCTTCAGTGATCAAGTCAAGATCATTGCCAAGATGGCAATAATTCACCGCATCTGCGAGGATTTGACGCACTTGACGCTGAAAAGGAACAACATCAATAGTAGAATAAGAAGAGGTTGGTTGTCTGGTGGGGGTTGGATTAACTATCCAGCTAACGTAGCGATCAATAGTTTCGATAATCTGCGGGTGTTCTGCGACTAACTCTTGTAATAGCTTTTGTGTTTCGACACGATCCAAACTATCCAGCATTTGAGTCAGGGTTGGACGCTGGAGAATTTTTTCTGGTTGACGCAGACAAACTAACATTGTCGCTACAATATGTTTACACCAATCTTGGGAGATGCCAGCACAGGTGCAACTCACAGCAGCTAAACCATTACGATTGAAATGTAAGTTGACACAATATGATTTAGTTTCATTGCCTTCGACCTCTGCTTGTAGTATATTACCTCGTTGGATAATGTTGAACACAGCACCAGCCTCATAATATGCTTCGCCCTTTTGGCAAGATTTGGCATTAGCATGACGACGGATGGTAAATTCGCTAAGTTTGTCAATAAACATGGAGCGTTTGTGTGTAGGAACCTTTAAGTAAATATGCTTCTATTATCCGAGAAAAATAGGACTGTTACTGGGAGGAATATAGGAAAACAGATGAATTTTACATCTATCTATGGTATGCAAGCCAATGTAATGTTTCAGAAAATCAGATTGGTGTATAGGATGGTTATTGATTACTTGTCAAGATAAGCAATAGGTACTAGTCTACGGGGAAAATAAAGTGAATCCTGGATTTGATTACGATTTAGTCATTATTGGCGCTGGTGTTGGTGGACATGGCGCAGCTTTACACGCGGTGGGCTGTGGTCTGAAGACAGCAATTATCGAAGCAGCAGAAATGGGAGGAACCTGTGTGAATCGAGGTTGTATTCCTTCTAAAGCGTTATTGGCTGCGTCTGGAAAGGTGCGAGAGTTACGCAATGCTCACCATTTCAAGTCCTTGGGAATTCAAATTGGGGAAGTAGAATTTGATCGCCAAGCGATCGCCGATCATGCAGGTAATTTGGTCGCTAAAATCCAAGGAGACTTAACCAACAGCCTGAAACGCTTGGGAGTCAACATCATCAGAGGTTGGGGAAAGGTAGCTGGTTCACAAAAAGTCACAATCACAACTGATGATGGGGAAAAAACAATTACAGCGCAGGATATCATTCTGGCTCCTGGGTCTGTCCCCTTTGTTCCTCCAGGAATTGAAATTGACGGTAAAACAGTCTTTACCAGCGACCAAGGAGTAAAATTAGCATCTTTACCCGAATGGATAGCTATTATTGGTAGTGGTTATATCGGGTTAGAATTCTCAGATATTTATGCAGCTTTAGGCTGTGAAATTACTCTAATTGAAGCCTTAGACCAATTAATGCCAGGGTTTGATCGGGATATTGCTAAACTTGCCGAAAGGGTATTAATTACATCCCGTGACATTGAAACTAGAGTTGGTACATACGCGAAAAAAATAATTCCTGGTTCTCCAGTAGTCATTGAGTTAGCAGATTTTCAAACTAAAGAAAATTTGGATGTTTTGGAAGTAGATGCTTGTTTAGTCGCAACAGGTCGTATCCCCGCTACCCAAAATTTAGGTTTAGATTCTGTGGGAGTGGAGCTTGATGCTCGCAAATTCATTCCAGTAAATGGACATATGGCGGTATTGTCAGCTGGTGAAGTTGTTCCACATCTTTGGGCTATTGGTGATGCTAATGGTAAGATGATGTTAGCCCATACAGCTTCAGCGCAAGGTATAGTGGCTGTAGAAAATATCTTGGGACGCGATCGCACAGTAGATTATCGCAGTATCCCCGCTGCTGCTTTCACTCACCCAGAAATCAGTTATGTTGGTTTAACAGAAACAGCTGCGAGAAGTTTAGGACTAGCTGAAGGTTTTGAAATCGCCACAACTAAAAGTTATTTTAAAGGTAACTCCAAAGCTTTGGCGGAAAATGAAACTGATGGGATGACTAAAGTAATTTATCGTCAGGATACCGGTGAGGTTTTAGGAGTTCACATCTTTGGCATACACGCATCTGATATTATACATGAAGCATCGGCAGCGATCGCCAATCGTCAATCCATCCAATCTCTAGCCCATCTAGTCCATGCTCATCCCACCCTTTCCGAAGTATTGGACGAAGCTTATAAAAGAGCTTTAGGAAATTAAATATCAACCAATAGGAATTAGAATTAATCAATTTTAATTCCTATTCCTCCCTGCTCCCCCACTCCCCTGCTCAGAAAGCTCCCTATGCAAATCCGTCGTATTTCCCCTAGTCCTGCGATTAATGCTTCCAGTGTTTGCTATCAAGTTGCGCTTCCAGGATCGCAGCCCAATAACATTTTGGAAGAAATTGTTTGGTACAAAGAAGTAGAAGTTGCCCAAATGCGGGAAAAGTTGCCTTTAGAAGAGTTACAAAAGAAACTTACTTCTGCGCCACCAACCCGAAATTTTATCGCTGCTCTGGCTTCAGGTAAAACAAAACCAGCTTTGATCGCAGAAGTGAAAAAGGCTTCTCCTAGTAAAGGAGTCTTACGCTCAGACTTTGACCCAGTAGCGATCGCTCAATCCTATAGTGCGGGTGGCGCTAGCTGTATTTCCGTTTTGACAGATAGTAAATTCTTCCAAGGTAGTTTTGAGAACTTAGCGCTCATCCGTGCTGCTGTAGATTTACCCTTACTATGTAAGGACTTTATTATCTATCCTTACCAAATGTATTGGGCTAGGTTACAAGGAGCGGATGCTGTATTGTTAATTGCGGCTATTCTGAGCGATCAAGATTTACAGTACTTCCTCAAAATTGCGCAAAAATTAAATATGTCAGCTTTAGTAGAAGTTCATAGCTTAGAGGAACTTGCAAGAGTGTTATCATTAGAGGGAGTTTCATTAATTGGAATCAACAATCGTAATTTAGAGGATTTTTCTGTTGACTTACAAACCACTTGTCAACTACTTCAATCCTACAGCGAGCAAATAAATGCGAAAAATATCCTCGTAGTCAGCGAGTCGGGACTACATAATCCAGAAGATTTGAGTTTAGTCGCATCAGTAGGTGTAACCGCTGTACTCATTGGTGAGTCATTAGTCAAACAACCAGACCCACAGTTAGCTATAGCCAATATGATGGAGAATCGACTAGGCTGAGAATCAGCACAGAATCACCATAGAATCACCATAGAATTAATTATTGGGACATTTAGATCAATTTCATGGAGCAAATTCCTCTACCTTCACCTGTCCATTACGAACTTATACTACAGCTTTTAGAAAAACAAACCATGATCGCAGTTAGTCAAAATCCAGACTTACGGTATCAGGTAAATCAGTTAATTATTACCCTACGTAAAGCTGTTGTACAGCAAAAGCGATTAGAAGAAATTTGTCAAGACTCCTCTGTATTAGTGGACTACCGATGGGGTCTTAATCATCATGTAGAACAAACTTAGTCATTCTCTTGTTAAGGGGCTTGGGGTTTGGGACTAATTTTCAGCTAAACTAGATTACCCTAAGGGTAATTTAAGTTTTATGACAGTTTTAGGAAAACAAAGATGAAAGATAAGCTGATGTTGATGATTCCTGGTCCTACACCAGTTCCAGAAACAGCGCTACTAGCCTTAGCCAAGCACCCCATCGGACACCGGACTAGTGAATTTAGCAATATCATGGCGGAGGTGACAGAAAACCTGAAATGGTTACACCAAACTCAAAATGATGTTTTGATGTTGAATGTGACTGGTACTGGTGCGATGGAAGCAGGACTGATTAACTTTCTCTCCCCTGGCGATCGCATTTTAGTTGGCTCCAATGGTAAATTTGGCGAGCGCTGGGTAGAAGTTGGACAAGTGTTTGGTTTAAATGTAGAAGCCATCACAGCTGAATGGGGTAAACCACTCGACCCAGAATTATTCGCTGCTCAATTACAAGCGGACACCGATAAACAGATCAAAGCTGTCGTCATCACTCACAGTGAAACCTCTACAGGTGTACTCAACGATTTAGTCACTATCAATCG
>Ga0209611_10002524_pt1 | contig 32180 bp, 39 predicted proteins | sample S1TSphgellanicum_3_FD_187693 | JGI IMG/M metagenome (GOLD analysis project Ga0209611, IMG submission 187693) | Host-associated microbial communities from peat moss isolated from Minnesota, USA - S1T2_Fc - Sphagnum magellanicum MG (SPAdes) (version 2) | ecosystem: Host-associated > Plants > Peat... | reverse complement strand
GAGAGAGAGAGAGAGAGAGAGAGAGAGAGAGAGAGGGGGAGATAGACAGAGAGAGTTTGGTGCTTTGGTTCTGGTTTTGTAGGAGACGAGGCGGGGGGATTGGAGGTCCTGGGGATTTTTGAGTTTTGAGGGACTATGGACGACGATTAGGGGAAACGGGGAAGAAGAGAAGGAAATTACTTGCATCTGGCGGTGGTGGATGTTTTGAGCTCGAATTTTGGAGCTGAGGAGCTTTGGAGCTTTGGAGCAGCAGCTGGGAGCGAGCGAGCGAGCGAGCGAGCAAGCAAGGGAGAGACATTGCTAGATTGGTCTTGTTGTTTCGATCGTCAGCTTTGTGCGTTTTCTTGGACTGTAAAATATTAGGTATTGTGCTGATCCGCTGCTTCGAGTGCTGCTTTGAGTTCTTTGAGTTTCTGTTGCATTCGTCTGTTTTTTTGGTTTTCTTTTTCGTGTTGCTGCAAAGAGTCTGGAGTCGAGACAGCGCTAGCTTGTTTTTCGCTCGTCTGAGCGTAATTAGGAAAGGAGGGAGCTGATTCCGGCTCCCCTTCCCTGTACAAGAGCTTGGCAACCATGTTGGTGTGCTGAGCGTGGTGATTCTGAGGGTTGGTTTTTCGAAGGGATGAAGAGCTCTGTCACAAAGAGCCATGTCTAGAGTGTGCAAGACTGCACCTCCTCCTCCTCCTCCTCCGCTGCTGCAGATGTAGTCATAGCTTTGGGACCGCAATAGTAGCCTCAAGAGAAATGCCATTCTTCTTCTTTCAGTGTTTCTTTTTTTTCTCTCCCTCTCAACAGCAACATCATAACACTTCGGCCATGGACCACAGCTTTCAGGTCGAAGGAGTTTGAGGATCAATTGCAGGTTGCAAGCAGCAATTTCTACGTCGATTCAGCTATCTCCTTGAACCTGTGTCGGTCTGAAACTGACGCGAGAAAGAGACACGAAGAGACAGAAAGAGAGCGAGGTTCGAGTTGTAGTGATCATCGGTGCTTCCAGTTTGGAGCGAGAGCTTAGTCTCTCTGCAACATGATGCAGTATCGGCCTGAACTCGGCAGTACTATCGGACTGACACCGCAATACCCAACAGAGAGGAGAGACCGAGACTACTACTTCACCACAGACATTGCCAACAACAGCCGACAAACATCTAGCTATTACACAACAACCGCAACAACCAGGCAAGCTTTTGAAGACGCCCAAAGGGTAGAGACTGCACACTATGCATCTCTGCCAAGACCTAAAGATCACAGATTACCAGTCTCTATTCTCTCGCCACCAAACTTGACAGCAGCAGCAACTGCATTAGAAGCAGCAGCAGCAGTGCCCAACTTGCAGCGCAGCTGGAGCCCTGAGTCTTCACAAAGCAAAGAAGCATCTGAATCTGCAGGTAGTGACGGCTCCTTGGAAAGCCACGAGTCTGACTTGTTCAATGCACATCCATTTCATCACAGTGGCGATCAGCCAACCCTATCCTCTTCACTTCACAATCCTCCTGCATCATCATCCTCCATGAGACCTGTTGCTGTGTCAAATTCTTCCTCAGCAGCCATAGCAGCAGCAGTTGAATCCCATCAAATGATGAACTTCGAACCTAGTCAGAATCACCATTATCATCATCATCATCACTATACGCCAGAAAAACAGTATGAGATGTCTGGTGAAGTCACACAAATGCTGCAGGATCTAGAGAGTGCACTCTTGGAGGATGATGATGATGACAATCTGCCAAGTTCATTTTACCAACAACATTGTGGCGTCACAACATCTGAGAGAAGCTTTTGGGCAGATGCTGCTTTTGATGTAAACATGCTTCATGCTGAGAACACAACCAGTGTACCTCTTGAGTCCCAGCTTATGCCATTGCAAATTCCCCTGAGTACTTCTGGAGCTGCCATTCAACAATCTGCATCAGATGCAACAGATCAGCAGTGTCAGCATCACAACCATCCTCCTGTGAGATCTGTGGAATCTCTGCCAGATGCTCCAAACACAGTACTAAGCCTGATCTCATGAATCCCAAACAATACTGTAGAATTGCTCAAGTTTTTGTGTCCAGATTCATTGATTGCGTCTCTTTCTTCTCCATCTCCTATTGTTGTCTGTGTCTTCACAACTTCTTCTATTGGTTGCAATCACTGCCGTTGCAACAGCTTCAGGAGTTTTGTTGATCTTTCCTCTGGCAGAAATGCAGCAGGTTTACAGCTCACACTGTCTGTTTGTTTGTTTGTTTTGTGCTCCAGGGGATAGAAGATTCTGCACAGCCAGGAGTGGAAGTCCCTCCGGAAACCAGGCGTCTCGAGCGGTTGCTGGTAGCATGTGCAGAAGCAGTAGGGGAGAATGATTTTACTCAAGCAAGTGCATTGATAACCAAGCTGAAGCAGGTGGTGTCCATCGTTGGAGATCCAATGCAACGTCTGGCTGCATACATGGTAGAGGGACTTGTTGCAAAGATGGTTTCTTCTGGAGGCAACATTTACAGAACACTCAAATGCAAGGAGCCACTAGTTGGAGACTTTCTCTCAGCGATGCAAGTTCTGTATCAAGTATGCCCATACTTCAAGTTTGGGTACATGGCAGCAAATGGTGCAATTGCAGAAGCTTTTCAAAACGAAGAGCGAGTGCACATTGTCGATTTTGAAATCAATCAAGGTGTTCAATGGTGTACACTGATTCAAGCTTTGGCTGAAAGACCAGGTGGTCCTCCACACTTGCGCATCACAGGGGTGGAAGATCCTCCTTCTTCTTCTTCCTCAGAGTTCATGTCCATGCACCCCACTACTGGTGCAGGAGGTGGTGGTAGTGGTGGTGGACTAGAATCAGTTGGTGATCGTCTTCGGAAGCTTGCTCAATCTGTTGGAGTACCCTTTGTGTTCCATGCAGTGGAAAAGAAAGGCCCCGAAGTGCAGGCCTGGATGTTGGAGCGGCAACATGGAGAAGCTCTTGCCGTCAATTTTGCACTCCAGCTTCATCATATGCCTGATGAGAGCGTGTGTATGATGAATCCTCGGGACCGTCTGCTGCAAATGGTGAAGGGACTAAACCCTAAGGTGGTGACTCTTGTGGAACAAGAAGCAAATACAAATACGGCTCCTTTCCTTCCTCGTTTTATTGAAGCCATGAACTATTATTCGGCAGTCTTTCAATCTCTGGACATAACCTTGCCTCGTGAGAGCCGTGACCGCATCAATGTAGAGCAACAATGTTTAGCTCGTGACATTGTGAATGTGATTGCTTGTGAGGGTGCTGAGCGAGTGGAGAGGCATGAAATGTTGGGGAAATGGCGATCACGAATGACCATGGCAGGATTCCGTCCTCATCCTCTGAGCTCCGCTGTGAATCACACAATCAAGCTGCTGCTGAAAGCTTACAGCAACAATTACAAACTGAAAGAGGAAGAAGGAGCTTTGTTTCTTGGATGGATGAATCGCTCCTTGATTGTTGCATCTGCATGGCACTAAAGATTTCTACAAATTTGTGTCCCTGCTGATTGCTTGATGGCTGTATTGTATAGAAGAAATTTTTCGCTTTCAATTTCATATGCAATGAAAGCTGATTTTCATTCTTTTGCTAGAAAGACAAAACCTGACAGTACATGTGATGATGATAAAACAACAAACCCATCTTTGAGTGGAGCAATTGTAAGAATATCCTGCTTTTTGTGAAAAGATGCATGTTTTTGTCAAATAACAGACTTAGTGTTGTACAGTTCTTCTCTCATTGCACTTCAATCTTCTTGACATTACAGCAAATGGGTGCTGCTAGGAATAAGAGAGATGCTTCTAACCTCTCCAGAAAGAGAAGTAATCATGTTTTTGGTAGTCTCTTGAATGCCATGTATGTTGTGAAGGATGACTTTTTTTGGGCAGGAATTTCATTTCCAGTGTCATCAAGCTTGTGTTTTGACTCTGGAAATCAGATTGGTTAGGCATGTTTGTGTTTCAGTGCTCCGAGGTTTTTTCTTTGCATCAAGGTCCATATCATGGTGTATCTGTTGAATGCAAAGAAGATAGGTAAGTGGAAAGGTCCTATAGAGATGAAAAATGAATTGACCCAAACCATCTGAAGATCTTTTCTACATGAATTCATTATCAAAGCCTGATGACAAAATGGTTGTTCATACAAGAACTATCTCATAAGAGCAGTAAAACAAAAAGAACCAAAAAAAAGGGGTCAAGCCCAAATTACAACATGCAAATTCCTTTGAGATCTATGATCTTTCCACAACAACAATGTGCAATTTTGGGCCTCAAATTTGTGGCAAGCTCAGTGATGTATGTGTTTTTTTGTTTCTGCAAGGGAGAGAAAAGGGACACAAATTTCACATAACAACAAAAGTAAAGTATGAAGGAAAAGTATGAGAGAGCATCATCATCATCACACTTCATTTTGGATTTGGGTCTTTCTTTTCTGTTTTCTTTCTCTTTTTTTACAAGGGCCAAGGATTTCTGACAGACTTGTTGAGTATCATCTAGTTTCTCATCCACTCATCCCCAAAGAAGCATGATTAGTGGATGACTGGGGACCAACTCATCCCCGGGTAAGGATGATGAGTGGATTGGACCCACCAGGGACCAAGTCAGCCAAGAAAAAGCCACTCAAGATGGGTAAAGTAAGGTAAGTAGATAAATTAGTAGCTAGCCTGTTGGTGGGACTCATGAGCACTTTTGAAAGTGGTGGTGGGATCGAACTTCACTAAGTTCAAAAGGAGCAGGAAACGAAGAACTCCCCCCCCGCCCCCCAGAGACTTGGAACTATTGAAGGATTCACAGAGAGGAGCTCCGTGTGTGTGTGCTTATCGCTCATGCGTCGTTGCTGCGTGATCGATCGTTGAGAGAGTTGGGTGGGTAAAGAGATTTGACACAAAGACAGAGGAGGGTGCTGCAGCAGATCACTGAAGGCGGGGGGGTGTGTTTGTTTTGTAAAGGAGATGATGGTGATGATGATGATGATGATGAGTCTAGCGACGGCAGCGGAAGCAGCAGCAGAGGAGGAGCAAGTGTCGTCGTCGGTCTCCAGTCCTCGTCAATGGGACTCATGGAGTAAGCAGCTGCAGCACGAGGAAGTCGCCTTGTTCTTCACTTTTGTTGTTCTGTTCGTGACTCTGGTGTTTTTCTACTTCGGTAAGTTCTTCCTTTCAAGTTCCTCGAGATTCGGTGCTGAAATTCGATGCGCATTAGGTCAATCCAGTGACGCATCCGGACTGCATCAACTCGTCAATCCAAAGATTGAAAAACCAAGGGTTTTTTGTTTATTCTTGCGGGCAGGGAATGCAAAGAAATGTTATGATTTTGTGGATGTTGTTGTTCTTGAGCTGTTTGTGTGTTTTGTTGCACTTATATCACCAGTCACAGATTTTGATTCAGAGGCATGGATGCAATCAATGCCTATGTTGTCTAAGACATCCTCTTCCTAGAATCACAACCTCTTTGAAGAAAAAGAAAGGGTTTCTAGAAACCTTAAAACCCTAGATACCCTTTTTTTTCCCAAATAAACCATCACATTTCATTTTTGTGGATCTTCATGATCAGGTCACCAAAGTTCTGAAGAGATTTTGTGCAGGAGCTGATGTCTTTGGGGACTTATAGCTTTAGTTGTGAGCTTGCTAGTACAAAGGTTCAATCACTCTCCTTCCTAAGGACATGTTTTTAGTGGCGTGCAGTCATCAGAGTGGCATTCAGACGGAAGGTGTCAAACACTATTCTGCTAGTGGGGTTGAGTGATGCTGGAAAAACAACACTCTTTTATCAGGTAGTTGTCGACTATGGATAACATCTTGTGCTTTTTGAAATCTGATGCATTTTTCTGTTGTTGATATTGTGGAGGATCTTTTGGTGTCAAAGACATTGTGATAGTTGAGTAGATTGGTTTGAAAGTAGGTTGGGTTTGACTGCAGTTGCGTGATGGTTCAGCACATCAAGGATCCGTGACTTCTATGGAACCTAATGATGATGAATTTATACTTCACTCAGAGTCCACCAAGGTATCCATCTTGTGTTTCTTAAACAGGCAATGACACAGTCAGTGTTGTCTTTAGAGTTGGATCATCAGCCCTTCCACTCCACATTTTGCATGCTGTGGTTTTTCTTATCGAAACAGAGCTTGTTGCTTGTGCTGCTTGCCTTTCAGTCTGAAGAAAATACATCAGTTTGTACTTCCTTTGGTGTCAGCAATGCTGTGAACTTGTCTGGCGTTGGTGTCAGAAGTTTGTGGGTTGCTGATTTGCAAGATGACTACCTAGTGTTATTGGTGCAGAAGGGGAAGATCAAGCCAGTTCACATTGTTGATGTGCCAGGGCATGCTCGACTGAGGCCCAAACTGGATGATTTCCTGCCTAAGGCCTGTGGGCTTGTGTTTGTAGTGGATGCCCTTGATTTTATGCCCCACCTTCGATCTGCTGCTGAGTACATTCTCTCCTCTTCTTTTCTGCCTTACTGTCTCTGAAGCTTATTGTGCTCTGAAGACAAAAAGAAGTCAGATGGTTGGACAAGATAACTATACTACAAGGATAAATTCTGTTCTAAATGGTGTTCAACATTAACTAGTGTACTTACCGAAAGGGACTGAAATCTCAAGTTGCTTGCATGATACTGACAGTGGCATGAGTGAATGGGTGAAGGTACTTGTATGAGGTGCTCACAAAGACAGTGGTTGCAAGGAAGAAGATCCCTGTTTTGCTAGCTTGCAACAAAATGGACAAAATCACTGCTCATTCCACTGACTTTATCCGAAAGCAACTAGAGAAGGAAATGTAAGTGGGCCTTTCCAGTTGTAGGTAGGTTCATCAGTGAGTAGTTTTGCTATTGCAAATACTTGCAATGTCTTGTAGAAGTTTTGACTGTAATTTATCTCAGGGAAAAATATTTGTTTGCTAGAATTGGTCTCTTCAGAGGTGGTGGCTGATGACGATCACCAACTGACTGGTATGCTTGGGAGTCATCCTGACAGCAACAAGCTTCGATTGACAAGAAGTGCCATTTCATCTGCGGATGTGACAAGTGAGATTTCCCTTGGGGTGGAAGGGGAGCCCTTCAAATTCTCACAGTGCGTTAACCAAGTTTCTACCACAGAGATGTCAGCCTTGAATGGCCAGGTGGAGGAGGTAGAGCGCTTTATTCGTGAACAAGTGAAGCCCTGAAGGTTTCTTGGTTTTAGGTGGAGAGACATTGTGTTCACAGTGATGGTTTGATACCATCAACAACAGGCCATTGTGTTTGCAAATATTTCTGTCCTAATGGGTTTAATGTTGACAAAGGGGGATGGTCTGATGCCTTTCTTTGACTAAAGATTGGCTTCTGGATCAGGTTGTGAAATCCCCAGTGAATGAAGATCTTGGTGGCATTGTATTATGTCCATACTCAATTGTGTTTAGTCATTGGGAAGCACTGCCTTCATGTTGATATCTTGTGCATTGGATGAGTACCATATTGTTTTGGAATTGTCTTGATGGTTGCACAATGTCTGAAGTTGCAAAAGAGTTTACATACAAATCTCCTTGGAAATGATGAAGTTGAGTTGCATCCATTGCAACTATTTCGTGTTCACACCACTTGGAGATGATGATCTTGGTTGCAGTATGACAGAAGAGTCGACAAAACAATTACAGAGATTCTTCTGGACATGGATAACACTGTCGGGAGAAGGGTACTAATCAGTGACCTCTTTCGTTTTGCATCTCAACACATGTGTGCCCTGGTTTTGTCTGCACTCCTCCGTTCTTTTTCAACTTGTACAATGCTGTGTTTTCTAAGAGAAGACCAGAACAAAGCTCCATGACTGCTGCTCATTCCTTTATCTGCAATGTTCAAAGCTCCAAAACGCTGCAGAGTTATGTATAGCTTAATGGACAGAGTCGCTAAAACAATTACAGAGGTTCTTCCAGATGTGGATAACACTGTCAGGAGAGGGGTACTTATCAGTGACTTCTTTCCTTTCAAATCTTAACATACATGTATGTGCCCTGGTTTCTTCTGCATTCCTCTGTCCTTTGTCAACTTGCACAATGCTGGGTCACGACAGAAGACCAGACCAAAGCTTTGTAGCTGCTCATTCTTTTATCTTAAATGTTTTAAAGCTCCAGAACGCAGCTCAGATCCAAAGCCCCAAAGCAGTAAAACAATTGCCTGCATAGGAAACCGCAGAAGTACGCAAACCCTAATGGATGGTCTCATGCGGTAGGAGAAGAGAGCAGCAAGGAGAAGATCTTTACACCTCCGGGCACGCCGTTCCACAGTTGTGGATATGGAGCCAACAAAGCACGTCCCTCCGCAACGGCCGCAACAACAACAACGCAAGCACTCCGTCTTTGATGGCGAGATTCTCAAGTCAGAATTGGAGAGTATTGGTGTCAAACCTCTGCATGTCTTAACCATATGGACGTGAGCATTTTCCCACCCCCTCTGTCCTTCCTTCTTCGCTTTCTCTGTCGTCTTGAATTCTTTTTCTGTCTCCGCCATTTGCAAAGGAAAGATCAGTCTTTCTTTTGATCTCAGCCTTTTTGCATGCAAGAATCGTGCTGTGTCTGGAAGAGCTTTCATGCCTTCTTGTACCATGGCCGGAGATTGGAGAGAAAGAAAGAGTTGCACTTCTTGACTTCTGGAAGAACCTCTGTGCTAGGGTTTTGGGCATTTGGTTGCAATACCTCTCGTAGCAGCAAGTGGAAAATATTTTGTTGTCTTCACTTTGCAGAATTTGATCCTCTGGAGTTTTGCTGCAAAGATGATTCATTGCAAACTCGAGGATTTCTAACAGACATATAGTCAGTCCGTCTGCCAGGTTTTTTTATCTCTTGAAAGGTGTGATTCTGATATTGGATGGGGGATGGACAGATATGTGCTAAGACATGTAGACACAGAAGCACATGATGTGCCCGGGCTGCCATATGCAGCTGTGGAAATGGTGAAGGAGAAATTCAGCACATTGACATCACATGTGCTAACTCAGCAAACTTCTGCTGATGGCTCAACCACCAAGCTGCTGATCAGATTGCAGGTCAGATTATGGCAATTTGGATACAATCCCAGTGCCTCCTATCAAGCATGATTCTGAATACAAATGAATGCAAAATACCAATTACATCATAGAAACTGTGTGCATGAAATTAATATGTTTGAGTTTGTGTTTGCATATGCATGTGATTGAAGTTGTTCATGCACAGTCTGCTACAGAGATGCAGTGGTGACCTTGAATGTGGAGATAGATCATGCAGCAGAAAGGTTGAAGTTGTTGATTCTGTGTATGTATGTATGTTCATAGTGCTGATTGATCCCAATTGTTCATGAGCATCCTGAAGCCAAGTCCTCTGTTGGATGTAAGGTAAGAAAGAATGCAACTGTTGTGGTGAGTTTTTTGTTGTTTTCTGGTATGCAGAGTGGACAGTCAGTGGAAGCAGTAATAATGAGGCATGATGCTGGAGCTGGGAAGTACGCAGGTGGACCTCGACAGGGAGGTCCCCGAGCAACTCTTTGTGTCTCATCACAGGTTCATTGCTATCTCAATGTCATCATGCCACATCTAGATATCCAATTGCCAGTAGATTGCCAGTAATGTAGAAAGATTCTCATGTCATTCACTAGACATTATTCATTATTTGCACTCTGGATGTTGTTATCTTGTGCGATTTGAGCTTGTCTAACATTGTTGTGTGACCACCCTCTTGCTCAGGTGGGATGCCAAATGGGTTGCACATTTTGTGCAACTGGAACCATGGGACTAAAAGGGAACCTGTCAGCTGGTGAGATACTGGAGCAGCTTGTTCACGCATCCCGAATCACTCCAATCCGCAATATTGTATTTATGGTAATCCATTGAAAGCTGTTTTGTTGTGTTCAATTCCAGGTTCAAAGCAGATATGTCAATAGAAAAGAGCTGCCATCACTGGCACCAGACCTTGAAGTGGGAAACGTACAAATCCAAGCTGGAACTGCAAAGTGTTGTTTTATAGTAATTGTGTGTGTGAGATCTAGGAGCAGGATTCTATTCACCATTTACTTTTGATCTCTTGTCCTCACTTTGTCTGCTATTTCATGTTCAGGGTATGGGTGAACCTTTGAATAATTACAAGTCTGTGGTGGAAGCAGCAAGTGCTATGACTGGGCGCTGCTTCAGTTTGTCGCCAACTCACATCACCATTTCTACTGTATGCAACAAGAAGCATGCTGCCTTCTTTCCAACTTTGCTTGCCACTGAGGACTTAAGTTGGTTCTTCACTGTTTTATTGCCTAACAGTTTTCTATGCCTCTTTGACTGGTAGGTTGTTCATCACTAACTTCTAGGAGTTGCAAGAGGAAGATAGTGACAGTGCTTGAACCTCCTTTCCATGAAAAGATTGAAAGAGTCTTGAGTGTTGCATGTTATTTCCATGGCCTGGTCATACAGTGAGGATGCTAAGTAAGGAAATTGTTGGCATGTTCCTAGGTTGGGGTGGTCCCTCGTATTCTCTCACTGCCAAATGATCTGCCAGGAGTAAACCTTGCAATTTCTCTTCATGCACCAACACAAGAGCTACGCAGCCAAATTGTTCCAACATCACGAGCATATCCTCTTCACAAGCTAATGGCAGCCTCAATTTTTTATCAAAAGACTAGGTACCAATGTTTTGTTGGTTTGCCTTTTGATATGCAGGCACAATTGCTAATCATTCAGGTTATCTTGGGTCATACTGATGTGTGCTCTGGACTTCTCTCAATGTATTTCTTTTCATTATTGCCCAGGTTGATTATCTTTGACTTGAGTGTACTTGTAGCCTGTGAAACCATTTGCTGATTTTCCATGCCAAACTATTCAGACCTATAGTTTGGCATGGAAACTATTCAGATAATCAATCAATCATGAGACAATCAGTTTTTTGAGGAAACTGTGTGTTTATTTCCAAGTCAGTCAGAATCACTTCAATACTTGTCTCCTGGTACAGTGGGCGAAGTGTTCTGGTAGAGTATGTAATGCTTGCGGGTATCAATGATTCTGAAGAAGTTGCTAAGGAGCTTGGTGAACTTCTGAAGGACCAAAAAGTGGTACTTTCTTACTACCTTGGTTTTCACTGCTTTGCAACTGGTACAATGATGGAGTTTGATGCCTACAAATGGATTTTCCAGTGTCCCATTATGTGACCTTCTCTGATCCTTCAAGAATGTACTTAAAAAATGATCATAATTGTGCTGTGTTGAGTCTTTGAGGAAGGGGTCTTAAGGGAACATGTACAATGTGGCTAGCATGTTGCCTTAGTTTACTTCATGAATTTGCATTCATAAATATTCAATGATGCATAGAATGCTCATCAACTATTGGTAGCTAAATGGGATCCTTATCATGCAGCAGCAGCCAAGGCTATTGTGTGATTCTGGTGCATAGTGAATGGCATCAGAAACTGATTTTGCTTGTGGGAGTGGCAGGTGGTCAATTTAATCCCTTATAATCCGATCACTACATCAACTTTCAAGCCCACCTCACAAGAAGATTGCACTCACTTTCAGAGAATTCTACGAGAAAATTATGGCTTAAGGACAACAATTCGGCAAGAAATGGGACAAGATATTAACAGTGCATGTGGGCAGCTGGTGGTTGCCCAAACACCAAAGCCACCTGCATCTTCACTGCTTCATGTGGTGGACATTGAAGAGCTCTGCAAAGCATGATTAATTTCAAGCCTTAACAGCCAAGCAGACTCTACAAATTTTGTATTTTCTGGCTCAAATTTGTAGGATGTAGACACAAGAGAGCTTTCTATGGCAGTTAGTAATAGGTCCAGAAGAAGGATACAAGGTACAACTTGGAGTTATGCTCCATACGAGAAGTATATTGGGTTTAGGGATTAGGGTGGCTTGACTTGATGCTCCATAGTCAGAATTGTTTTTTTTAATTTGCTGCAGCTTTTTTCTATCTTTGCAAGGAAAGAAATGTATATCATTTAAAAAAATTTGTGGAATGTGTAAGGTGCATCAGTTGCAACTCCTAGGTATGTTCACCAGCTCCTAGATCCCTCATCTTCCAGTGGAGAGAAGTTCCAAGTGCAAGATGATGGAGCTGAACTAAAGATTATGTCTTGGCAAACAATTGAAAACTTGTTCCTGCATCTTGAAACAATAATTGTTTTCAATCTCCTGCACTTCAACAAATTCTGTATTTCACCAATTGTTGATGACTCTGTCTGCTATTTCAATAGCTCTGCCTAAAACCCAAAACCCCCATAAATACTGGATAGCATAGAGAAACCACATCTCAGAGTGATTGTGGAAACACAGAAGGGTACAGGAGCACCAGACAGGGATCTGATCAAACAGAGTACCTACAACATCCTCTGCATCAATATGCAGCATAGAGTCAGAGGAGGTCCTGTTTACATTCAAGAGGAATAAAACAAGAGCCCCGAGGCAGCAGAAGGGACACAACATACAAGTAGCAGGAAAGAACAAGGCAAACCAGTTGCACATATTTCTGATCCAACTCAAGAAAACATTCAATGCATTTTGTAGAGACAAGAATCACATGACCTTGAGCAGAGAGAAAATGCACAAAGAAAAATCTTGCATTTGTGCAACATCAACTATGAAAGAAACATGATACTCGATGTCCGGTAATCCACTGTCACCAAACTAGAACTGCAAAGTCTCTTTAATGAGGGATTTAAGCCAATTATGAAGTAGATTAGAGTAAATGAAGAGGGGAAAGGAAAAGCTTGGATGGGTGGGTGGAGTTTCCCAGGGACACCAGAAGGTAAGAACGTCGTTCAAGCATCTTTGGTACAGTACTGTCTGCTTGCAGACTTTCACTCACCTAGACAATAGCATGATTGGAGAGAGCCCATCTTCTATAAATTAGTAAAACTGACTACATGCCGGTTTTCAATAATAATGAAACCCGACTAAATTCATATACGCATAAAAGAGAAGCAGGTGCATCTCAATCAAGTCAGCAATATTCACACATGTGAAGCTCAACCCCACTTCTTCCTGCTTCTCTCCTATCATCTTTCTCTCCCTATCATACTGCATTTTAGACAGATTGCCAATGAAGTAAAAAGAAACCTTCACTCTGGTGGCTTTGAGTAGCGCTCTTCCACCACCTCTTCAAGCTCTTCACCCCCGAAGTTACCAGCTTTTTCCTTCCAGTATGATATCTGCTTCTTTAAATGCACAATTTCTTTTGTCGTCAGGTTTTTGCTTGCTTCGTTGATTATTGACCTCACCCGTGTTGCATAGCTGTGCACCCAACAACCATACCCATACGTCAGAACATACCAGCTCATGAATTGATCCCAAGTTCTATCCAGTAGAACAGTGTTCTCCAGATGATGATACAGGATTTTGAAGTAAGCAAATGGCTTCTACCAGCAAGTCACAATTTACAGTTTGAGATGAAGGGGAGGGAGGGATGTACCAGAGGGAGTTGTGAGTCTCATCGAGGTTAGAGTCTGCAGGGGAGATGTTAACAAACATGAGGGTCTTGGCATTGCCACCAAGAGAGTCACTCATGAGCATTGTGAGCTTGTGGTTGCGGTAGGGAATGTGCTGTTCTTCTGTTGCGAGTGCACTAATGACATCACCCAGTGCCGACAAAGACTTGTTGATGCTTTGAGCCTCCTTTAGTTGCTCACCACTGGATCCTGATTTTTTCACCCTCTCAGAACCCGCAAGGTCCACAAAGCTCAACTGCAAGGTAAACCCAGGTAATCCACAACACCTTGCTCAAAATCCACACATGGCATGTCTATGAACATCATGTTACAGGAAAATGCACCAACTTCCCAAAGCATAAAACCTTTGGTGAATGCATACCTTGCCCCTCACAAGGACTTGAGTTTGCAGATTTGTGCTCTCAATGATGATTGACAAGATAAGGTGTGAGCGTGAACTCTCTGCATTCATTTGAGTGCCTGATGTATGACGCTTCTCCAAGCCCTTGGCTACAATGGATTCAAGCTCATCCAGTGACACAATTGGCAACAAAGTCACATTCTCCACCACCACCATACCCTGCCCCAGTTGACCCACAATCAGATGTTGGTTCTAAACTGGAAAACCTTCTGTATTTTTTACAATCCATCTTCTAGAAGTACTGAATTCAGAATAGATGGGGACACTATTTCTGGAACCAATGCTCAAAGGAACTTCACACCATTCCCAAAATGGTCAAAAGAGGAAAAGACAAAGGTGAAAGGATGAGTGACCCAAAAAGAAAATTTCTACCAAACGTGGAAAACAGAGTGAAACAAGTTTTTAGAAGAATTGTCAAGGAAAGAGAGAAGAGTGCACTAATGACTGACAAGAAACAGCAAGATTTCAGTGCTACCTTTGCATCCTTCTTGATCTCTAGTCTTTTCGGCTTTCCACCATTCTTTGGAAGAAGCAAGTCTATCAGAGTATCTTGATATATTTCCAACATGTATACCTGCAGTCCCAAGTCAGGGACATAACAACGCATGCTAAGTCAAAACCAAATCCAAAGGTTGAATAATGTGACTCAAACCATACCCATCAGCAACTGATCTGAACAATCTGAGCAATTGCTGGAAAGTACATGACCCATTGAAGACATTCACCATGCTCTCTGTGTGAGATGAATGCAATACCTTCAAAGCAAAAGAGAACTTTTTTGAATCCCGCTTCATGCAGTGGAAAAGCTCCCGTGTAGCCCGGGGGGTGAGCCCTGGGTCAGTATCTGACCCATAAATTGTAAAAGTCTTTCCTGACCCTGTTTGTCCATATGCAAAGATGCAAACATTGTACCCATCGATAGCCGATTGCACCAGATACTGAACATTCCAACCCCCCCTCACATCAGAGTTCTTTCAACAACCTTCTCCACAACAAAAGAGATTGTCAATACACACAAGGCAACCACAAAAGAGAAAAAGGGACAGATTTTGAGTATATACCTTAGTATCATTAAAAATTTGTTCCTGTGTTGCAAACTGATCAAAGACATGGTCAAATTGATGTTGCTTGGGTTTTTCTTCTTTCCATGGGTGCTCCAGCGTAAACTCATCAGGAGATGATAACACATTACGTTGATTTTCTCGGTGCTCTTTTTCACTTAGTGGCCTCCAGCGAGCATATACCCTTATCTTTCCCTTCATATCTGCATTACCCATCCGCTTTAGATGCATAATCTTGTAACAATATTTGATGGAAGAGTCTTGCTCCCATGACTTTGTATTCAACCACATTGTGTTCCACTATCAAAAGGCACAAAAGATATGAACTAGATTTGCTAGTAAGTGACACGCACAATCCAATTCATCACAGAGGAGTATGAACTTGCCTTCCATCATATTAAAGTAGCGTTTCCTCAGAATTTGTTCCTCCTTGTAGAGGGCCTCTAGCTCTAGAATCTGATCAGCTTGTCGTTTGAGAATAATAGCGGTTTGTTCATTCTTCCTATCTAAGTCCTGCACAGATATTATGCATATAAAATACCCACAAAGATTTTTTGATTGTCAGATTCTACAGCACACCAACCAATGCTGATTTTGATTGTTAACAGAAGACAGGTTGAAAAAAAAATGGAAAGTTATGGGCTAAGCATTGGTTGACTGAAAAACATCAGTTAGGTTAGGGCAAGAATGTAGGGAGAGACATATATGATTGTACTCTATCTCTAATTGGATAACAGACAGTCATTCCCCCTGCCCTGTACCCAAGTTTTTCTTGTTTATGTGCATACCTCTTTCATCTCACGAAGCTCCTCGAGCTCCTTCATATTGGCCTGTAAAGTCTCAAACTCAGATCTGCGAGCAGCTAGTGCTTGCTCGGCAAGACTGAACTCCTGAGTGCGTTCCTGCAGCTTCTTCTCACTGTCTGCTGCTCTAGCTCTTAACTCATCTCGCTCATGCTCAAACTTTTGCTCCAATCCTCTTGTCTGCAGACAAATCGCAAGAACCAAGCTTCAACAATATGCTCAACTTTTGAACCAGTATAGAGCATTAGACAAACTCGCAATTCCCCATTGTGAAAACATACCTCATCTGTCTTGTTCCTTTCAAACCGGGCAAATTTTTGCTCAAGCAGCTGCTTCTCTTTGACTAGACTCTTTGCCCTCTCCTCTTGTCTTCGCAAGTCCTCTGTCTTTGACCTTGTCTCATTCCTTATCTCCTTAATCTAGAAACCACAAATGCAGCATACACTGATGAGAGCCTGACAGTATCCAACTAAAAAGTGTACTCTAGTTCCAATAGGAGGGGAGGAGCCGGAAACATGTGAATAGTGAAACTGAACACCATAACAATTCCATGTATAGTAAGCTACTCAGGAAACAATGGGTTTGGAGATATTGTTAAGCTGAATCATTGACCTGTGCTTCCAAATTGCGAATCTGTTCCTCTTTCTTATCTCTCAGCCCAGCAGGAGGCAAGTCTCTCTCCCTTCTAGAGCTACGAGGAGTTGTGGACCTTTTGGATGGAGTCTCAACATCACCCACTTCGCTCGTGACATCATCACCAGCAAAGCTTCCAGATGCTGATGATGTCAATGATGCTTTCTCAGCAAGGGCTGCCTAATTTTCCACAACATCAAACAAATCAGCTGGGTGTGAATCTATTGTACAAAATGATGAACGGAATCTCAGGACGCAAAAACACACTTTGATCATGAAAGTTTCAGCAAATGCAAATTCAGTACCTGTAAAGCAGCATCCAAATCACCCAGCTGCTTAGTCAGTCGTTCTCTCTCTTCAGAAACCTCAAACCGTGCTTGTTCTTCTGCACGGAGCGAATCTCGAAGGCCTGCCAACTCTTCCAAAACTTGTGTTTCCCTCTTCTCCTTGGCTCGTACCTCTTCTGAAAGCTGCCCCGCACCAAAAATAACACACACACAAAATGCTCTCAGCATTCAAACCAAGACCTTACAGGTTAACATGCTTTGACACCCCACTATCAGAACCAAGAGCTTGAAATGAAGAAGAACATTGTCAAAAAACAGTTGTGTTACTTGCCAGATCTATTTTCCTTTGTGACTCTTCAAGCAGTTTTGACATCTCCTGTACATGCTTCTCATAGACATCAATGCCAGGGGGTTTGGCATTTGGCATCCCGCCTGCATCGACACCGTTTGCCAAATGCCCATTGGGTACATTGCGAGTTCTGGAGTAACGCCTCAACATGACATCATTGATGTGTGTTTGTAATGCCACACAAATGTCTTCCCCCTGTGCTCACAAAAAGACAACCCTATCAGGAACACAAGCACACTACAACGCCCCTCCTATTCGCTTCCTGGAAGCACCCCAAAATCAGATTTCTTTTGCCTCCATAAGATCAAACAACTCCATTTAAATTGCAGTAAAGTCTAAACAATAAATGCCATGCTTCTCAAAACTTTGTGAAGTAGACAAGAGAACCTGCTTTGTCTCAAACTGAAATATGTGAAGAACACCAGCAACACGCATCTTGAAAAACACAGCAGTGTTACTGCTACCAAACTGCATTATATCACGTAGCTCAGCTGAGTGCAAATACTCCTTTGGTACTGGACGAAAGAAGTGCACCTGCAATCCGAGTGCAAGAACACTTAGCCATTGACTGGACTGCAACATCACAATGCCCAACATGAAAATTCTGTGCTGCTGATGATGAGTTGATGCAGAAAGGATTCGAACTACAACACTGATCACAACAAAACAGTCAAAACCCACATACTCCGCGTTTGTTAATGCCAAGGATAATCCGACCCGGGAGCAGTCCAATGGGATCCTCAATTTTGCGCACACTGAAGAACACTGAATTCCCATAGGGAAGTGATCGCAGAATGCAGAGGAATTGTTGTCTGGCATCATCCTTTGACAAATGTGCCTGCTCCAAAAACAACTACGTAATATTACTCCATTGCTGCATTGCTGGATTGCAACAAATTAATTGCTTGCTTTATTGCCACCTACCCTGACTTAGAGATTCTGCACACTTTGCAATTCAATAGGAAATGTAGAAGAGAACCTATCATCCTCTGTGCTACACTTTGCAATTCAGCAGGAAATGTCAAGAAGAACCTACCATGGCATGATACCTATTGAGAACATCAGGCTCCCAGTCTTGTTTTGCTCGAGTAATCGCAACTTGCTTTGGAAGATAGCCCTCAAGCAATGCAGCCCAATCCCTGCACAGAGAGACAAACAGGTATGCGGCAGGCTACATGAAGTGATTCAACACTGGTTCTGGTTACCTGAGATGATTCTTGCATCCAAATGGATGAACCCATTTTTTATCTAAGGATTTTCCTAAAGGCAGCGAAGGGTGCAGCTTACATGCAAGTCTCTGGATTGGGGACAGAGCCAATCTCAGCCAGAATCTGTAGAGCTGCCAACTGCATGGCATCATCCCTCCCAACAGGATAGTTCCCAAGCATATAGTCATGCTGTGACTGCATCCACAAAGACACTAATCCATGTTTAGTGCATGTCACAATGCCACTGGGTTCACAATCACCAGCGCACAGACAGGTCTGAAGGTGTCTGGAACCCTATAATACTGTTTCTACAGAGTTTTGTATGATGAGTACTAGATCATGCTTCACTGCAGTTCAGATGTGTGAACTTTTTGGCTTAAACCATGGCTGTGCAAGAGAATTGGAGGGGACTGACTGTGTGGGTTATTGACTTTTGGCCTCAAATCTCGTCTTTCAACCTACTTTGAGATAAACATTTCAGAAAAGCAGGCCTTACCTGGACATAAGACAACTGTATGAACATGGGCTCTGTTATGGCTTCATCAGATTCCCGAAACAGGCGCTTCTTGAAAAGCAACTTGCATTGCACCAATTCACCTTTGTTCTTTTCTCTAGTGTTTTTGAACTCAGCCACAATGTCACCTATGTATTTGTTATCATCAAGCCCTGTGTAATCTTCTGGAATGCAGACCCCAAAATGCAGACCAGATGAACCAAAAATCAATCTCATTTCACTGAAATCATTGTCACTTCCAATGGGAGAATCATAGCGAGATCCAACAAATTACAGAAACTGCAGTTTGCCAAATTCAAAGCAACACATGCTCCCCTTCTATCAATCACTCTGTACAGAATTGATTCTTATGGGTCTTAGTGATTCCCACTGGTGTTTCAAATTGGATCTTTTCAGAACAAACTTGATGGCAGCAGCAGTCCAAGGTGCCTAGACAAACTGGTACAAAAGCACAAGGCATGAAACGGAACCTTACCCATGACAGTATCAATGGCTTTAGAGCCAGTCACTGCTTTACGGCACTCAAAGAGACTAAATGAGTTGTAGGATGACAGCTTAATGATCCCTGCCAACTCCTGCACATAACCCAAGCACAGAAAACACTTCCTTTTTAACAACCATAAGTACTTTCTTTGATCAAGATCTGCAGCAACTGTTGTTTGCACTTCCTATACATTTGTCTTTCATCACATACACTGGATCTTCTGAGAGCTGTTACAGTAGTTTGTCAATCCCCTAAGAGATATCAAAACTGATTTTCATTATAGCTTGCAAACACACATCATCTTTTGCATGTTTTGATGGCAATTCACTGCATGAACCTTGCTTCAGGATTCTGTTAGTTCCAAACCTCGAATCAGCAATGCATGTAGCTCAGGAGGGAAAAAAAAACCCTAGAGAACTACAATGCTTGCAAGCAGCTTACCGCTACAGCATCAGAGACGGTCGTGGTCATATCATACGACACTTCCTCAAATGTCTCATCAAGAAAGAATGCAATTGTAGTTAGCTTCTTCCCAGACAAGAGGGCCTCTATCTCATCCTGAGTAGGAATCACACGTCGTGGTCCTCCTTTCACTGATCGTTTGAGGGCATTCCATGTGTTTAGAGCCAGCGTCTGGACCTGAGAGTCTCCTGCAGAGCTAGCAACCTCATGTACATACTCAGACAAATGGGCCCCAAACTCTTTGCCAGGAGGCATTGCCGATGCACACAGGTACATCAATTCCCATGCCTTTAATAAGCATGGCCTGTTGAAAACACCGAGCACACCACCACCACCCTGTCAATTTCCTGACCTCTTGTAACCAAGAACCCTCTGAAAGTTTCAAACAACTTGGCAATGCACATGAGGAAGTCATCAATTGCATCACAATTGACCCAATGGTCCACATTTTCATGGCCATCTTTGCTTAGCCTCTCTGTACATGAAGCTGAGGAATAAGGCATATCCCCACCTGTCTGGGTTGTTGCGTGTCTGCTTCAAGAGCTGGGCAAACAGCTCATCACGAAGCTCCACCCGTTTCAAAGTGTGCTTGTAGATCTTCAGCACCATATCTATCTGCTCCTGTGCACTTGCAGCAGTGAATCCTGGTGCCAGATCTGCCCCTGTATACTTCAAAACAACCTGCAAAACAACACATCGTAAGACCCATAGAGAAACAGGAGCATGAAAAAAGAAAACCCAGGCATCCTCTTCTCCCCAAAATCAGACAATATATCTTTCGTAAGAATAGAGAAATCTCCATTCTCACAATGAAGAAAAAACAGCAAGATTAACATTTCCTGAGGAAGCCACAGAAAGAACCAAACTAGGGAAGACAGAACAAACAAAAAACAAAAAACACACACTGGTATGAACAAAAGTGCCAGTCTCACGCCTGTTCAGGGACCATCAACAGTAGTATGTATGATGGTGACTTAACTACCACAACTTCCCCACTCACTTCATCAGCTCCCTACAGTGGGTAAAGGCCAGTGAGAAGCACCAACCTATGAACTGAGTTTCTGCTGCAATTCCAGAAGCAACGGGAAGACTCAACCATACTACTGGCTAGCAACAGACCACAACAAGGACAAGACAAAAAAACAAAGAATGACAGAAAGGGAAAAGAAAAACTAAATGAAAGGACAAACAGGGAAAGACTATGAACAAGTGGGCTTACAAGAAGCTCCCCACTTACAAGACCCAAAGAAAAATCATCTTGAAAATGCCAACAGTGGAAATTCCAAACAGGAATTTTTCTTTAATAAGCAACCCTCTAGTTCACTTTAGAAGAATTTTTGAAGGGTAGCCTTTTACCTTCAGAAAGACAAGAAGACTGACCATCTGAAAGACAAAAAACTTCTTACAACTACAAAGCCTCAAGAATCTGTAAAATTGACTATTGATAAACCCCAGCTTCGCAGTCATTGAGATATTGGAATGAACATGAGGCATTCTAATCATTTCAATACCTGAATACTCTGGCTGAGAGCGTTTGTCAAAATGTCACAGGATAAACCTTGAGGACTTCATCTCACAGCTAGATCCAATAAATTACAAGAGAAACCTTTAGAGGTAATTCAACTCAGAAGATGTTTTTGGGTATATGCTGCTACCAAAAGAGTCTTGTTTAAGGTACATGAAATCTACAAAGTCTGGAAAATCAGGAACAAAAAGATCATCCACAGACCTATGAACCAGGAACAATCTATGAAGCACAACAGGACATGTGCTACTCTTCAAGAGACGCTTAAAAGCTGTTTATTGAACCATCAAAAACTTAAAATGATGAAGCTTCAGCATCCAATTAAACACTTTATGTATCAGAACTCTCATACAAGCTTTTAGACCCACTAGGTCAATCTTAGTGTATAGAGTGAGAAATCAAAAGACTGCAACAAAAGTGGGGAAGCTTTATCAACTTCAGATCTCAAAAGATTAAGTTAATTTATTACCTCCACCACTCCTGTAGAGTCATTGAGATCCAACTACTAACACAAGGAACATCTGCCTTTTTGAGTTTAGACACCCAAATGTCATTGACTGCAGGAAACATAGCTTTGAAGAAAGAACACAGCCACTTAGAAACATCAGTCAGAGAAGTAGAGCTGGCTGCACAAATAAACCTAGGTTTAATTGGGTATTTATGAAACTTCCAAACAGCACAAAGAAACAGGAGACAAGGGCCACACTTAACACCATTAAAATTATGAGCCTTATTAAAAGAGAGATGAAATTTCAGGATATCAGATTGGGCAAGATTGGAGACCACATATGTACCAACAGGAGAATTAAGCTCAGAGAAAACAGAAGAAACATAGAACTTTTTACAAACAAACAAAAAGTTGTTACTACATTTATACATGTAGGTAATGACCAAGGACCATTGGAGAATCTTTAGGTGATCCAGATCTCCTAAAGGAACAGACAAAGAAGAATCAGAAGAGGTTTGAACCACAGAGGAAGTGCAGGTCCTCTTCTGCACAAACAAAAGAACTTTGGCTTTCCACTCACTTCATAACCCTTGAACTCCTAGAAGCTCTTCTTGCTTGTTGACAAACTTCTTAAGACCTTTATCAATAGCTCCTTCAATAGACAACATAGACAAGAAACCTCTTCTGAACTTAGTGCCTCTAGAAAAGAGTTCCATTACACTGGGCCTTGAGAGGATATCTATGCAACTATTGTAGAACTGAAAACTAGTCCTCAATGTGAGAGGATATTTCATGTCTCTAAAACATTTCCAATTGTAAGCAAGAAAAAGGGAACCACTACAAAGTACAATTGCTCACAGATGCAAAGGACAAAGTACCTGAAAGAGTTTCACTGCACGACTAATGGAATCACTGTTCATGCGCAGCAAGGATGTTGGAATTGGCTCCTGCAAGATTCAGTGCATCCTATGAAAAAACCATACGCCAAATGCCAAATGAATAAATAACAAAGGGCTCAACTTGCAAATGCCCCTGAGCGATGGTGATGACCCAGCTATTTTAGAGATTCTATCAACAAATAGTTTGAGATAGTGGGAATGGACCCACAAAATTGCAGGGTAGCAGGAGTAAGAAAGAAGAATATCTATCTGCAGATGAACTTCTAGCCTGTATCCGCTTAGAGGAGAAAAAGAATTTTACCCTCTGGAAAGAAAGCATGTCTTCTAATGTGAATTTGTCTCGACCAGAGGCAGCCATCTTCTTGCCAAAAAATGACCTCCTTCCACCTGTCTGAATTTGCTTTATCATTCCTCGCATAAACGCCTCCACCTGCACACATACATACATCACCAAGCAAATCTTTTAACACTTTCTTGTTGCAACTCATCTCCATCTTTCAATCACTGGGTTCAACCCAACAGCAGGCCCAAGACTAAGAAAATATTATGTACATTGCAATGCAGACAGGAAAGATTACCTGATATTTTTCCAAAATTGGCCCAGTGCCTGCCAGCTCCAGTTCTGCAGCAGCCACCAAGGGACTAGATCTGACACACAGAATATTCAGAAAAAAAAACCCATCACTAAACAGCAGACAAATTCTGGAAACAACACAGTTTTCACAATTCCACAGAAAATTCCCAAAGATGGATCCCAGCAGGTGCACCACAGTGTTGAAGAACTTTGTGTGGCATGAACCTGATCATCAAACCAGATACACTCAAATCAAGAGCACATTTACATATCTAGGGTTCAAGAGGAAGGACGTACTCTCCATTCACAAGGCTGCCACCTCCAACACCACCACCACTTTCATTACTCTCAGGAAGGCCCCCTTCACTGAGCTGACAACTGTCTCCATTCAAAGAATTTCCTCTTGTCTGCAGCTTCCTGCTGACAACATACAATGCCACCTTGTAAGAACAAAAGCATGTAGAACATAGAGCTGCTTGTATTAGAAAAGGTGCATTGCTGAATGGTTGGAAGACTGCCATTAGTGTAGCAAAGTCCCATGTGGGAAGTACATTTTCTGTGGACTACAGAGAGAGAGAGAGAGAGAGAGAGAGAAAGGGTTTGAGGACTTACGAAACTGAATTGCCATCACTGTCATGGTCAACACCATTCACACCATGTCCTGAAGTTCTTAAAAGCAAAGGTGCATTGCCACCACTGGCATTCAACTGATTAGGTTTGCTCCTCAAGTATTGCACAGTTACATCTGATGATGCATCTGAGGCCATTCTCAACCTTTGCATCAAAATGCTGGCCTTACTCTTTTGGCGATGATGATGAAGACCTACCCACCACTACAACCACTTCCGACCAGCACTTTCTTCAACACCCATTTTGTTGAAGTCCTCACCTATCCACAAAACATATTCTTCTCCTCTACATGCACATTCTAGACTCCCTTGATCCTCCTCTTGTTGCTCCTCCTGCTACTCCTGCTTCTGTTCCTCTTCCTCTTCCTCCTCTTCAAGAAGCACCCATTACTCCTCTGCAAGCATTGGAGAACACAAAACCACAAGATCCAAAACCCATCGAACTACATTTGGAAATAGGCTCAGTCGCTTCATGACCTAGGGCTACACATCGAAGGCATTGCAGAGAATACAAAGCACCGAATCCAATGCTTACTGCAGCAGAGCAGGACATCCATCGGATACACCATCCAGCTCTCTCATCTCAAACGGCTTCCGAAAGAAGCACCACCAAGCTCCGATCGTCAATCTGCAACAGAGCCAAACTCCAAAACCACCGAAAAAAAAATTCCTCCCTCCCACAGACAGAGACCAAATGCCCGTCCGACGTTACCACGCATCCCAATGCCCTGATCGCATTCCGCCACTCCCCTTTGTTCTGTGTTCTTTCTTCCTCTCCCTCCCACTGTCTCTGTATTTGTTGTCTCTTTCGTTCTCCCCACCACCACTTCCTTTAGAAATCCAGGAATGCAAACATCCCAAAAGAAATCCGAGATCTAGCCCACCACCAACATTCCCTCTTCCCACAACCAACTATCACCCACTACAAAATGCAGCCACCCAAATCAATCACCACCCACAAAAACCACACAGAAAAACTCCACAAACAAAAACAAAACTTGCCACAACTCACAAAGCTTTTTTCTACTTGTAAAGAATTCCTGGAAAACCTACAAAACAACATTCAGATCAGAACCCAAAAGGAGGGAAGGAAGGAAGGAAGTCAGGCTCAATGGCATACAGCCGGCAAAACCAAAAGGAGGGATTGCAGAAGAGGAGAGAGAAGCAAAACCATGAAAAGGGAAAAGGACCAAACAGGAGAGTGTGTAAAATGGAAAACAAACACAATAAAAAAAGAAGACAACAAAGGGAACAAAAATACACACAACAACCACAGCAACAAGAGGATTGTGTAGAGAGAAGAAATACTAAGAAGAAGCAGCAGAAGACTAAGAGGAAGACAAGAGAGGAGAGGAGAGAGAGGGACCCAAAATGGGAAAAGGCTGACAAAAACAAAACCAAAGAAGGAAGGAAACAAACAAACAAAGAACGAAAGAAAACCATACAAAGCGGAGGGGAGAGGAGGGCGGGGGGCAACGGGCAGCGCGGTTTAGCAACCCGGAAAAAACGGTAACCCAAAAAAAAAAAAACATTACAATAATGAATTGTCCATATTACATAATTATAATAATAATAATAATAATAATGATTGTCTACATTAGAAAAAATAATTTTGTGTATTAGAAATAATAATAATCATAATCATAATCATAATAATAATAACAGTGATAATAATAATAATATTAATAATAAGAATAGAAATAAAATTCATGATTTTCTACCTTTGAAAAAAATATTGTTATATAATATTTTCCACAATAGAGAATTTAATTTTTTTTCAAAATTTGACCCATATTAAAACGTAATTATCTTAATTTTTGCATTAGAACAAATAAAACTAATAATAATTTCAAATTTTAAAAATACATATATATATATGATAATTATTGTTGACAAATAAAATAGAAGAATGTGAAATTATAACCTTAGGTGTGTTAGGTACCTACCATAGTTTTATAATATTTCAAATTCCCTAGCGTACATAGTAAGGTAGGTAATTGAGGGCCCTAGTGATGGAGGGGTGGGGGGAGGGGGGGGGATGTATGAATAGATTCACTTCCACCCATTATGAACATTTTTGTTTAAATAAGGTGTCAAGTAGTTTTTTATATTTTTTAATTTTTTTAATTAATATATTTTTTTTATTTAAGTAATTTTGTCATGTATTTGTATTTTTTTTATTGGTAATTTCATTCATAAGAACATGGTGCCTGAAATGGCCATACACTCTATTATTGTTCCAAAATTTGATTATCATCCATACCGAACAATTCACATTGATCATCTAGTACAAGGGCAGCTTGAATAATATATGTATATCCAATAATTAGTTAATTAATTTATTTTGAAGATTCCATTTTGAAAATTAAAACATTCAAAAAATTCATAAATATTCTTTTATTTTGTTCACCAAAAAAAATTTGAAAAAATCATAATAATATTTATTTATTTTTAAATTTTCAACATTTCTGAAAGTATTATAATTCGGCTAGTGTCAAAGCTGCCAAGGTTAGGCTACTATGGTAACTTTTATCTCTGTTGACTACCTAATGAAGAAATTGGAGATTTTTCATCCCTTCCCCTCCCACTTTCCCAAATCAAGTATTAACAATTCAGGGCACATCCATCCTCATCTAATTTGACTACTGAATGAAGAAATCTGGAAACTTTCATCCCAACATAATTATGAAATATGGCAATTGGATAGAACCCATCCCCCCCAAATGAGTTTTAAATTTGGCAATCCAAAAGAACTCACTAAGCTTGACTAAATGAAAAATTGAATGAAGTTAGCCAGCCTTTTTAGTGTTGAAAAATTTCATCCTTATAGTTTGTTAACTTATAGTGTGAAAACGGCGACCTTAAGGTTTATTTACACTTGGTTTGAAATAACTAGGTGGTAACTTGGTGTTATGAAATAGAAAAAGTGAGCATTCACATTTAATGTGCTAGCTAGCATAGAGCATGGTGTCATATGGTAATTCAATGATAGGAGCATGATTTGATGAAATCAAATCTTTCAAATTTTTAGATTTTGAATCTAGAAATTTATGTTAAACAAAATTATTGGAAATCACCCAACAAGTTTATATTTGTTACCTATTAACCCCCTTTCATCCTCGTGCCTCCTATAATGCATAGATAGAGGGTGTAACACAATGTTTTCAATGTTTTTTAAATGTGAAAAGAAGCAAGCAACATAAATGTAATTGTGAGAAAATTGTTGCATAGTTCTAAAATGTTTCTCAATTTTTAGTGTTAATAGTTCTATAAAAGCTAGCAACTATAGAACACGCATTATGGAATAGCTCAAAACCACAATTTCAAGCTATAACAATTCAACAAATCATTAAGAACATAAGTTTCGTTTACATTCTACCTCTTCATCATTACTTCCTTGCAATAATATACAATCCATTTTTGCAAAATAATTTTACAACTCGTGATTTGCTTCATCCCATTAAAAAATAATTGCACAAACATGAAACACAAACACTAGAATCATTCCTACAATCTTCAAGCATTGTTTCATCACTCCATCACTATCATCAATATTGTGCAAACCATTTCTTCTATTCATGATTCTACTTCAAATTATGAAAAACATCTACACAAAAATAAAAATAATTTTCAAAATGTTGTTAAAAAAGAACTAATCTCACCACATTTGTTCAAGATTATCAAATACTCATGATGAAAGCATTTTATCTTGAACAAGACAAATGTAAGAAACAACAAAATCTTAATTTGGTGTCAATGAAAATTCAATTGTAAAAACCTCAACAACCAAATTCGGAGTATACAGAAGTTCTAACATTAATTGAAGAAAAAACAAGAGCATATTGTTGTTGTTTTTTTTAATCAAGTATATTCTCGTGATTAAATTCAAACAACAATAATGATGAGATGCAAAAAAGTTGGTACATGTGATGAATGTCACATGTAGGTTGTTCTCAACATGTAAAAGAATATACACACTTGCAAAGACAATTTGATGAACATTTAAGTACTTCAAAAGAATTTTAGACCACATGGTAAGAGTGATCCACAACAAAGAATACTAATCTTTGAGTTTTCAAGAAAAAACAAGATTGCATTTTCCTCATTTATTTATGCACAAAAAATGTATATGACAAGATGAATGAGTTTTTGAACAACAAATCGATTTACCAACCTCATCATGTTAAAGATTTGATGGATGACTTGAGTAATGTATATATACTAATGGAGGACTAAGAGGAGGTCTCCTCACCCTACAAGATCCAATCAACACCAAAGGAGACAATCATGTAAAAAATTGTGATGAATCAATTGAATGTTCAAAACTATGTAGACCCAATAATTCATTTGAGAATAACTAGATGTAGAACATGCCATTTCCCCCAAATTGCAAAGACCATGCCAACATCCCCATTCCCAACTCTATAACAAAGAATGCCCAATACCACCCCCACAAGTCACACAATACAATTTCATAGCTTGACTTCAATTAACAAGAAAAGATATGATTTTGAACAATTAGTTGGGAACACATGTATCAAAAGAAATTATTTCTTAACTCACAAAATAAGGTAAAACCAAGACAAAAACCAAGTCAATTTTAATTTTTTTGACTCTATCAATCAATTAACAAGTCTCATCATCGATTTCAAACAAATAAAAAACACAAAAATGCATATTAATGTACAAGCAATTGGACTACTACATGTCAAGAATAAGGAAATGAACACATGACAAATGGACTTGACTTATGCCATTACCAATCCCATGAATGGGGCACAAATGTCATGAGATTAACTTTCACAAATCAAAGCAATGCAACATTATAATTTGTGCATAGCATAACACCCATTTCCATACCCACACGCCAAAACCTAATTCTACCCAAAAATCCTTTCAACTATTGCACATCCCCAACAACCATTTAGGAATTGCATGTTAGAGATAGATTCTATTGAGAAGGTCAATGAGAAAAAATAAGCATACATGGAAACTAGTAGAATTACTATTCAATTCTTAACTTTTGAGATGACAACAATAAAAATGAAAATGATTACATGAAATTTTTTACTAGGCTTCAATTGGAGTTGAACAATGACATTACATGCATGTTAGATTTTATAAAATAAACTTTAAAGAATAAGGTAAAGGAACTTGACTCAATTCATGTGAAAATATTTCACTAACAACCAAACTAAATGATGAATTAATTTTGAACTAAAATTTCGAAATATTTAAAGTTTATCAACTTGAGATTATTGGCTTTGAGTTGTGACCTTTGTTATCATTCCCGTGTGAACTTTCTACCAATTTTCAGTGTTTTTCCATGGGGGTGAATTTTTCACATCTTTTCAACTTAAAAATATATATTTTCGAAAAATACAATTGATTTTTGTGGAAAAATTGATGTTAATTTTTCAAATTATGAATTTTTTCAATTACTAGATTTCTAGTAAAGTTCCAACATAAAGTCAAAATATCAATTTTTAAAAAAAAAATTCATACATGGTTTGTAACCAAATTTGGCTAAATCTTCTTATCAATGATCACTATCTACTTCACAAAATTGGAGAACAAATAACATTGATTCTCATCCAACATATATCATACCTACAACTAAGGTTCAACATGTTTTAGCTGAATTTATTTTATTTTATTTTTAAACTTTAAAATAATTTGATGAAATGAATGAAATATTTAAATTATTAAATTAATTCAAAATAATTCCATTCTTGAAATTTTACATATTCATTTCTTTTGAATCATGCGTCAAAGTGTGTTTTCTTTGTGACAATGGATTTATTAGTGCTAATTGTTTCCACACCCATAAACATGAAAAAATTAAGCAGAAAAAAGGTGCAAGACTATTTAAATTATATAAATTTGAGCCAATCAGCAGCCACATTTTGTTCACTGAATCATCTGGAAATAAACAGGTCCAAACCCATTTAAACCCTAATGGATGGCTATATACTTCATCCAAACTACAATCTAGAGATCATCCAGTTGCTGTTGGTGTGCCTACATTTAAAGCTCCACCCACATACAAGTATGTAGGAATCTGTCTCTACCACATCCAAAATAATGTGCAAGTTATTTTTTTCATTCATTCTTTCACATGAAATAATAATTAATCAAATTTTATTATAATTATTTTATTGACCCTTATGGAGAGCAATGAATGTTATATACAAGTCCAAATTGGATTTCCTACTATTGGTAGCCCTAACTTCATCCAAATTATATGGTACAATCGTAGAGTTAAATTTTAAACCCGACTTGGGATTGAGGTACCTATCCTAAGCCATTTGATGTATGGTATGAGGTCCGAGGTTGAGGACATTACCAAAAGAAGGGCCAATGGGCGCCAAGAGCCAAGTACAAGCTCGTTTTTGGTAATGAGGGCCTTCCCAAACATAAAGGTCCGTCCAAGTTTTTCGTTGGATAAGATCATCCAAGAAATCACAAGGCGGATAATCTACAAGGATGAAAAATGAAAGATCCTTGTGACCTTCTTGGAAGAGCCCTCAACAATATATACTAAGCAAAATTTGATAGAAATATTCCGTGGGGTTCTAGTGACCTAATTCATAAACCCCTTACTTTGTGTCTTACACCTTAAAATTTAACACATATTTAATACTCAAGAAGGACTTGGGGGGGCCAACATTCACACATTTGTTTACCAATGACCTTCACTATTTCGAGGCTTCTAATTTTCCTAAAATTTTCAATTTTAAAATTTCATCCGGTAATCCATTTTTGTTCTCAATGCATTCATCCACATGTCATGGGAACTTGTGGATGTTATTTTATTATTATTATTATTATATTGAGATAAGTGTGAGAGGTGGGTGAGAAAAACATTATGAATGATGGACCAACCCAATGCTATAAAAGAAGATGGGCTCACACAACAAGGGTGATTACAAAAATCCAAGTTAGTGAATTATTGCACACAATTTAACAACTTGTCATAACTAACAAACCAAACTTCCCAAGTACTCTACAATGAAGAGGCTTCGACCTTGAGTCAAGCTTTTTGGAAGCTTTATAGGTATCGTTAACTTCCCGTTACCTAGCACATCAAGGGAACAATTTGATTCAATACTATTTTTCAATGGCGTTGCCTAGCATCAAGGGAACAATTTGATTCAATGCTATTTTTCAATGGTGAGAGCGAATCAACTCCCAAAAATACGTCATCATGGATGGATGAATGATGTGTCGACATGACACTTTTTTCATCAGGACCTTTAATCCAAGAAGAACCTCAAATGGGATTCCTTTCCTTGCGGAAAGGCAAAGGATGATTCCAAATTTAAAAATCTTACAAAAGTGCAAGATACCTATTTTTTTCTCCAAAAGGTACATTACACTTTTGTAAGATCGGTGGAATGAAAAACGGGAAATTCTGCCAAAGGAGGCGATTTCAAATACAAAGACTGAATTTGAAAAGTTCCTTACGAATAATTTCAAGAGCTCTTCATTTGAAAATGTCAGAAATGCACAATTTTTGGATCGCTTTTTTCTCCAAACCTGCCCCTAGGATTATGATTTAGGTTAATTTAGGTTAGTTGGGTTCATTGGATCTTATGGAAATTTTTATGGGAATTTTTAGTTTGACTATAAGGAGGTGTTGGCCCGGCATATAGGCTTGCACTTGATATTAACACTAGTATCAATAATGGTAGCGAGGACCATATGAGGGTGATATGACATGAGGCAATACCAACCTTCGGACTAGTACCCATGAGGCAATACCAAGCTTTGCACTAGTAGTACCAGCCCGGTAGGGACTTGATGTGGTACCAGCCTTGTACCAAATTTGAATAATGGTTTCAATAAGTTTCCAAGTGTATAGGGTGTACTTGCCTCATACCAGCCAAAAATCAGCCTTGAAGACTTCCACCCAATACGAGGATCATTTTAAAAATGGAATTTTCATTGACTATGTCGTAGCTCACATTCCTTTTGTCAAAGGAATTCTATTTGTGAACTTTATTCGTTGATGGGAATGTTCACTTTCTCCATACCTTATAATAGTAGGGTTTCTTTTATGGATTTTGTGATTTTGTGAAAGTGGTGATCATCCAGAAAATAATTTAGCCAAATTTGGCTACATATTAGACTTTTTTTTAAAAAAAAAACAGAATCCTTATTTGTTCTTGGCTACCTACTAAAACTTACCCCAAAAAATATGGCAATTTAAATTTTTTTTGAAATCTGGTAAATTTGGGTAGGTCAAAATCTGGCGAAAATTCATGAGTAAAAGAAACCCTGCCTTATAGGTCTTGGGTGAACTCACACTGGTACCATGGTAAAAACTAAAAACCCCAAAATTCATTTAAATTGCTTATAATTTTCTTTTTAAAATATCCCACACTTTGACAAAATCAGGATATCTGAGTCCAAATCTAACATTTCTTGGGTTTAATTTGGTTACTAAGAACCTCCCTCAAGAAGGTGAAGGTAATAGTGTGGATGCTGCTGATTGA
>Ga0209611_10002520_pt1 | contig 32210 bp, 28 predicted proteins | sample S1TSphgellanicum_3_FD_187693 | JGI IMG/M metagenome (GOLD analysis project Ga0209611, IMG submission 187693) | Host-associated microbial communities from peat moss isolated from Minnesota, USA - S1T2_Fc - Sphagnum magellanicum MG (SPAdes) (version 2) | ecosystem: Host-associated > Plants > Peat... | reverse complement strand
TATATTCATTATGCCACCATTGTACCTTGTCATTGGTTCAAGCCCTATAAGGTGCATTTTTAATGTTATCCCAAATATTGTATTGTTGGTCAAGTTCAACATTAAATAATTCTTGAAAATCTTAAATGAATTTTAAAAAAGAATAAACGTTGCAGTGCTGAAAAATATGTTAAATATTGTGCCTCAAAAATGACAAAAAATCTGAAAATTTTGAAGAAGCTTTAAAAGAAATCACACAACCTTATTGGCCAAGAATGAAGCTCCACATGCCAAGAATGAAAATCTTTATGCCATTATCGTGTCTTGATCATAGTTTGTATGCTTATTAAGTTGTAAGTTGTTCGGATCGAATATGAAGCTCAAATTTGGATTGAACTACATGTTGTCCTAAGAATCAAAGATGTTTCAACCTCACAAGAGGTAGTTTGTATGCTAGTACCTAATAGTAGTTTTGTACTAGTATTAATAATATTATTATTCTTAGGTTGCATGTTAAATAATTTCTACCACCTTTGTAGAGCTTGACGATGAAAGCTTTCACTACTTTTGAAATGTTACTAGATCCTAATCTTGGACCACCTCCTTTGTGGGTATTTTGATCTTTTTCTTCTTGTTGGATGATGTTAGGACCCAAGTTTATTAAAAAGGAAGAGAAGGAAAAGGAGAAGTCATGATTATTGCTACAACCACCACATTTTTGAACTTGTTATTATAGTTCAAATTATTGCAGCTTCTTTTAGTTGTTAGCAATTCAACGTGATTGAACTCATGTTCCACATACCCATGAAAAACATGTGAATTGTTGCTTGGTTTGGAGTTGTGTGTATGGGAAAAAGTAGTAATGAATGTCGAAATGCTAGTTGTAATTAAACCTGCACAAGTGTTGAAGTACTTGGATGTAAAAATCTTGTTCATGCTTTCGATTTTAGGACTGTGAAGCTTGGAAACTACCCCTCTACCAAAGCCTAGACAAGTCTAAATCCTTCAAGGCCTTTGCAAATCTACTAAAATGGGTTGGAGGATGTGTAACCATCAATGGAAGCCTACTGACACAATTTGAACAACATGGCACACATATCAAAGATCCCTCATGGAATGCACTTTACTTAATCACATTGCTAGATTCCATACATAAAGGTTAGTACTTCACTCCTTTTAGTGATGATGATCAATAATGAATACTTAATATGCAAAATCAATATTTTTTGCTTGTCTATAAGAATAACACACACTAGTCCTTTCATTAATATAATTTGTTCACAATGCAAGTCTTGAAACTATTGAGTTCGATCATAAGATTTTGTTAGGGCTATTGTTATTAATTGGATGATGAAGGTTCAAACCATAACCATTATTTCCACCATGATCCTTTGATATTGTGGACTACATTGTAAAAGAAAGGATTTTAGCCTAGTTGTCTTGTAGGCATTTTTCATGTCCTATATAATTGGTAGGAGGCTTGTGCTAATAACAAGTAAAAAGTTGTGATGAACATTTGATGTAATGATTTGGTTTTTGTAGGTGCATAAGGAATATTTGGAAACAAGGGCAAAAACTTTGGTCACAACATCATATTAGGTTTTCTTCCTTATTGAACTTCAAGGTTTATTTTTTCCTTTCATGTTACATAGCAGGGGTAAGTCCTCCCAAATGTTGTTTTAATGTGTTGTTAGTTGAAACCCACAAAAATTCATTAGACATAAACTTCAAGGTTCTCAGTTGTACATTTCAAGGTTTGAAGCTAAGGTCTTTTCACCCAAGCAAAAGGAAAACCACTTTTTCAAAAAAGTCACAATTGCATGTGAAAAACGAAACCAATTTTCAGACCAATACATTGACCATCCTTGATTAAGGCTTGTTGAATCAAGCATGTATAGGCATGCATTTATAACTACCTTTATTGGGAGCTATGGGGCTTTCTTAGTTGATGGCTCCAAATACATGCAAGTTTTAAGAACTGGATGCCTCAAATGTAATGTAAAATCCATTTATACTAAGTACCTAATATGTGCTTTCATTTTCCTTTCTCCTCTAATTTGTAATCTATATGCATCCAATTACTTGTAAAGGTTGTTTGTTCACAAATGTAAGAAAATGGGTGTCATATGAACTGATAGTATAATGGGAGCTTTCTATCATAGTAATATCTGATGAAATCACAAAAATTTCAACACAACATTTCAAATAGTTTAGTAATTCAAAATGAAAATATGAAAAGTTCACATGTTTTATGCATCTCACAAAATGTGTAAGTTCAACAAAATGTTTTTGGGGGTGTTCATTTATTTCTAGCAAGATCTTTGAGCTTGAAGATGTTTTTGGTACCAATAGGTTTAGTTCTTAAATGAAGTGGATTTGGCTTTAAACATTATTGCATTATGGTTTTTGTATTTTCTTCAAGATCTAGATCCAAATCACTACCCTCATGGCCATTTGGTCTTCAATCTCTGTTTTTTTTTCAAATTTAATGTGAACAAAGATTTGATAGCATTGACTCTTGATGCCTCCATCTCAAAATATGGGATGAAGTTCTAAAATAAAATTGTCTTTCCTCACCCTTTACAAATCATTTATTTCCTCTCATGCACATTTGTGTCCATGCATGGAACAACCACCCACAAAGTTTAGGTTTAATTGTTAGCATGTGAAAATCAACTTCTAGATCTTTTTCTTTCAAAAGTTAATCTTTGATGGTGCAAAATGTCCACATGTAATTTATTTTTTAAATGCATGCTTGAATGGGCGTTGGATGATCACATCTATAGGCTGAAGCTTGGAGGTATGATTTGCAAGTACAAACACTAAATAGATTCGTGGATGTTATGATTTGATCCATTGTATGAACTCCATGCTCTTATGAACAAACCAACAATCTATTAGGAATACCATTTTTTGATTTTGTGGCAAGTTTAGTTCCTCCACGTAATTTTTGTGATAAGGAGTTAAAATCATTTCCACAAATTGTTGACATGTCTCCAAAATAAACCAATGATTAGCATAATATGTCAAGTGAAACCATGCTCCTAAACAAGATATTTTCCCTTGACCATTTTGAAGAAAACATCTTGTGGTTGATCTTATAAAAATGACTTATAAAGCCAATGAACTTCCATCAACTATAATGGATAATATTGCAATAATAATTTGCCTTTTATTTTCAACCCTAAGAACATGTATGTATTTTGATCCTTTCTTTTCCCATGTTCTCTTCCCACATGTAGGTACAAGGTGAATCCTTGTTTGATCTATGTTTATGACAAGTGATATAGGGACATTATATGTTTTTCAAAGTATTGCCACCTTATGTGCCATCTCTATCCTTTGATTTTCCCAATTTGGTGAATGATTAGCTCTATAATGTAGTTTTTTTGCAACTATAGTAACTACTTTAAAGGATCAACTCAACTTGACCTTCATGAACATTCTTGACCACTCCAATGAAACTTTCAATGAACCATTCAATAGTTCAAGGGCTCTAAACTTGAAAAAGCCTTAGATAATGGGTTGGATTATGGGTTTAAAAAGGACTTGTTTAAAAGGTCTAATATTTTGCAATGTAAAGACATAAGTTCATTTCTCATTTCTAGCCTTGGATCTAATATCAAAATGTGTTGTTATGTGATTGTAAAAGCTTTCCCCCTTTCTATTGACTAGGATGTAGAGAGCTTATCAAATGGGCTTTAAAATGTTCCCTTGGCTTTTTATGAAACGCATGGAAATAATGTAAAGCAATTGTCAAACTTCTATGTTTTTTAACTATGCAACTTGAATGTGAGGCCAAAGGTGTGATGTAAACCATTTTGTGTAAGTACCTCTCTAATGCTTCTTGGATTTTTGGTTGTTTGTCCCTTCCTCACTCTCTTGCTTGATGTGTTTACTAGGTGATTGCAATGTCATCTGAAGCTGTAAATTTGGCCGTCCAACTAGACACTTGATTATTTTCACTATTATCTACAAAAGAACTATTTGATTCTCCATTGCCAATTGTTTTGCTTGATGCCACAATGCCTTTTCATGCTCTTCTTTTCCTATATGTCGAAACATATTTGAGATCATGATTTGATGAACCATGACTCTTCCTACAAAAAATTAATAATGTTTAAAATGAAAAAAAAAAGTTTCCAACTTTACTTAGCAAGATGGATCTTGATCTTCACAAAATGATCTTGATCTTCACATAATGTGTACATCATCTATACATCCATGCATTTCAACTACATGCATTCATACATCAAACAATTTTCATTTTTATTGAAGAAAATTTTAATAATTATTATTTAAAAAATAAATGCATATTTTGTTTTTTATTTTATTTTTTTAATGTGCTGAACTTGACCCAAGGTATTAACACAAAACTCAATTGAATACATATATTTGGTTAGGATATCAAGATGATTATATTTTTGAGGTCCAAGTCGAAATTTTATTCTATTTTCTATTTGTTAGAATTTATTTCACTCATAGTTTACAAAAGTTTACATTAGTAAAAATAGATTACAAAAAATACTTATATTTGGAAAAATGTATTGTCAACCTACTTTTGCAATGTGAAATTTGAAAATTAATGCACAATAATGAAGAACCATATTGTATTTGATCATTTATGTAAAAGAAATTCAATATGTAATAATTTTATGATGGGTTTTGTTATTACTTTCAATTTGATTAGATCCAACCTTGACAAAGTAAATTCATTATATATTTTATTATACTTACACCCCAATACAATATATGACAATGTCTAAATTATGTTTGATAATAAGAAAACAACAAAACCAAAAGAGATCCAAACTTTTGAACCATTGACAAATAAAACCTTTGCATGCATGCACAATAATCTAGAATATAGTAGGCCAACCCAACTTTAGTGAAAACATGTAAATTGTTTTGCATGGCATCTTAAAGCATTTTAAATTAATGTTCAATTAAGACAAAAAGGGGAATGTAAAGAATGTATTTGCTTTGCATTAGCCAATTACAAGTTAATAATTAATGGAAAAATGTCATAAAAATGTTGTGTGATTCACAATTATATGAATACATGTGGTTTGATTTCAAAACCATGTTTGACCAAGTAGCAAAAACATTACACATAAAAAAATATGAAAATTTTATATGAAAAGAATTTTTTGATTTAGGTGCATGGGCTCACAATCAATACTTTCATAATTATCATTTGGGAAAAAAATATATTATACATGATTTCAATATTTCCAAAAGGTACTCCCCAAAAAAGATAATTATTTATTTGGAATAATTTATGATCATTTATTAATTGTGGATGATTTTAAATATTTTGATTTTGCACATGAATCACAAAAATAGATTTAATAATCCAACATCATGCCATCAATTTATTTTTTATTGCAACTAATACTGAAATACATTCACAATAAGTTTTGTTTAAGTTTGACCTTGATTGACCTAGGTTTAATTTAAGTTGAACCTTTAAATTTTACTTTTACATTTAACATAAGTTCAATCTAAATTTAACCTAGGTTTAACATTTAAGTTTACATTAGGTTTTAATTTTAAGTTCAATTTAAATATTTAAATTTAGCCTTTAAGTTTAACCATTAAATTTACTTAGGTTTAGTTTATAAGTTTAACTTTTTAATTTAACATAAGTTCAATCTTATGTTTAGGTTTAGGTTTAATTTAGTTTAGCATAAGTATCTAAGCATGTTATATTAGATTAAGTTACAATAACTTAGGGAGGCCTAATTTAACTTAACCTAAATTATATTTGGTGGGTGGTTTATGTTAATTTAAGTCAACCTAGGTCAACTTATGGTGGTTTAGGTTAGCCTAGGCTAAAATATGCAAGTGTTTATTCATTTGTGATGATTAATTATGTAATTAATGAAAAATCATGATGTGTTGGCTAAGGACATGAACCTTTAAAGTGAAGGCGAAAGGTTCATGCCTTCATATTTGCAACCTATGATTACCTACATTTCTTGCTTATGTAATGTACCTAGCTTACTTTAGATTTGCTTTTTAATTTAGGTAACCTAGGCTAGGTTCTTAGGCCTTTTACCACGTGGCATCGCATGGTTGGGTCAAAATGTTCATTAAAAAAAATTTGGTTACCACATGGCAACCCATAAGTGGTTAATATTTTTAAAATTTAAAATATGTTATTGCATGGCAATAAAAAAATAATTAAAAAATTAATGTTTATTTCAAAAATTAAACTTCAATTGTTGGATGCATTTTCCATGATTACTATTTGATCTAATATTACAAAAATTTAACGACCATGATTGCACGATCTTTTGATATTGTGATCATGCATTTGTGATTGTAATCATGAAAATAATATGGAATGACATAAATGACTATAATCATGCTTGCAACTAAATGGCATAAACTATGAATTTGAATATTCAATTACATAATCATATAGTTGTTAAGGCATATACAGTTGATTAAGGTTTATAGTCATGGATGGAGTCATAAATGTCACTTCTTAACGTAATGTTTTAAACCAAGTACATGGCGAGTGCCAAGATTAATTCCTACAAAATGTGGGTGCAATTCATTAGTCCCCATTCACAAGATTAGTGAATTCATTGCTTCTTCATTAGTCCCCATTCATTACAACTAGTGAATTCACTCAAAATTTAGTGAAATCATTTGGTGTACATGGACACCTTTTGTTGTAGTGATCTATGTTTTTAATTTCAAATGAAATAGGTGTAAAATGGTTTTTGCCACGTTCTACTATAACCTTAAAAAAAAAGGGAAATAATGGCTTATATTATTCCAAGGCTTATTATAAATGGATATCTAGTAACACCTTTTAATTTTATTCATTCCCAATCTTTCCTTCTTATGTATTCATTTGAACAAAACCATCATTAGATAAGTTTTTAAATCATTATCAAACATCAATTAATATTAATGAAAAAACTTTGTAAATTTGCCACCCCAATATCATTGATCCATGTTGATCATTTACTACCAACTTTATTCATAATTTGAAAATTATCACAATCACATTACCACATTCTGTACCTTTGTTTTGCATTCACAAATTGTTTACATAATTAATAATCCAACAAAATCAACAACATACATAAACTTGAAAACTTATCTTAAATTAATCATACCCTTAATCATTATTCATATCCATTATTCATATTATTTTGAATTTGATGTTGTGACATTTTGATTCCATATTTTTACCTTTTATCAAAACTTCAATAAATATTATTTTCCACCACAATTTTTTAATATTAATCTTTTGATTTCAAATACATAGCATTTTCATTCCCTTAGTTATGGTTTAAAAGACTATCAACCAACCTTTTTTGTTGATTATATATCAAGGATAAAACAAAACACAATTTGAATAATATTTCACACTAGAAGAAAATTTATAATTTGCAACTAATTTTTATAACTAAAAATGTCATTTGCAATTACTTTTCAGTTAATAATTATAAATGATATTTTTTAGTTGTAAACATGATATATTTTTTAGTTGCAATTTATAAAATTTTGGATATTTCTAAAAACTTCCTTGTGTTCAATTTTCATGACAATATATAGTTAAAATTTTATGTTAAAAATTAAAAGTGAGTGTTTTTTTAATATTTTCATCAACTTAAATTTAATCACAATTTAAGAAAAATTGATAGATTTTTTCACATGACTTAACTCGGTAGCCAAAAAAATGTATTAAAATTTATACATTCGTATTTATCTTGTAACCAAATTTGGCTAAATCTTTTTATGGGTCATTGTCACTTAGGCTACATCACAAAATTGATGAAATTTTTTTGCTACCAACATTAATGGAAAGGATCCTTCCTCTAGCACCAAGGTTCCCAGCATAACGATAAGTTGGGACATTTATACATTATTGGATCCTCCAAATCATAAGTACCTTGGGGTGATCACATGAATGTGAAACATTACACTATTGAATCACAAATTTTGACTAGAATGTTCTAATTTTACTTATGATCAAGGTGGAAATGAGATAGGAAGTCCTTAAATCTTTTAAGGCACCATCCAATACCATCTTTAATATGCTTGAATTGAAGGTCTTAATTTTTTTTTTGCAATGTCAAGATGGAATATGCCATTATTGAAACTAGCCAACAATTTTTTTTTTCTTCCTTTTCCGAATGTTCATGTTTAATGAGGTGTTCCATGTGAGTGTCACTTTAATGTGCACATTTCATAAGATTAATAGTTAGATGACACATTTTATCTTTCAATTTTTTAGGTCCATGAAACCATTGGGTGGGTGAACCTCATATGTGATGTTTTGCATATTTTTTACAAGGTTTGAATCAATTAGTGGAATGTCCTTTGGAGAGGAAAATAATCCTTACAACCCACCATTACATGTGCCATAGGAGAGCCATAGTACCAAGTGATAGTACCCTCCACAATATGTAGATGCATTATTATAAAAAATTTGACTTGATGTTTATAGATGTTACATCATTGAGAATGAACACGATCACAACAAGCTCATTCCTTCTTTGGTTCGTACATGGTGTAACTAATGTGGTTGTTATAGGATGACTTGCAAAATGCAAATCCACATAACATTGTTGGTACTATGGGATTACTATTTGGTATTACCCTAGCCTCTATCACAACGGAAGCTACAAATATATGTTTCACTTTTATTGATTATAAAGATGTATTGCTTCCTATGGGGTTGCTACTAGGAGTGTGTGAAGATATCTCTTATAAGTTCATAAATGGTCCAATCAACATGTCACTCGATCATCTTGATTTCTCATATTTTAATGTAGCTTTCAATATTCATGGTAATTTTCTATGGCAATGTTAGTGTCTTGATCTTCATAGGGAAGATTTATGTATCATACCACCTACATATGGGTATGAAAAAGCTAATTTGTTTCCATGTACTCCTCGAATTTGGAAGCTTGGGGATATTTTGTGTCATTGCCTAAAGTTTTGCATATAGTTTTGGAGGACCTTTTCTATTTGTACATGATATTCCCAACCTAAAAATAAACCATGGTTTGCAAATTGGCGTCATTGATCTTGGCACATGCTTGTGTTTGCCATGTTTGAAGAACATGCCACAAATAAAGAAAAATGGCAATTTATGGCCATATTGTTCTATGCAAATGGAACACTACAGATGTTAGTGTTTGTAAAATGATATTTTAGAATGAAAATGACATTTATAATATAAATGGAAAAAATGAAATGTGGACTAATTGAAATGCATCATATGGCAATATTGTTTTTCCCCTTATGCACAATCAACAGTGAAAACATCCAACATCCAATTCAAATTTTGCATTTTCAATTTATCATTCAATGCAAACAACATTCATTGAATGAAGTTATCATGCTTGTTATGGGAAGTGGTAACATACACCTATTATATCATTTTTTAAAGATCATCATAATGTAAAGTGAAAATTGAAAGTAGTGTTACAACTTATAATTTATTATTGTTTACAACATTAATGTTTTCTAATGCATGTGAAATGTTTTTTATGCAAAAATGTGTTACAAGAGGACATGAATGTTGTTGCTCATTGATTTCCTACTTTGTTTTCATTTGTTCCAAATGTGGCATCCATAATAATTCCCTTATGATGCCCATGCTTTAACATCATTTCCTTCTACCACTGAGTTTGAATTTCATTGATGAATGACATGTTGTCCCCATTGAAATTGTTGGACACTTTAGTTCCCATTTCTTGGTAGTATAACACTTTGTTCAAATTTTGTTTTTACCACATTCTTACACTATTGGCATTGTTTTTATGAAGTTGATGTGTTTCTTTTGTAAGTTTATTGGATAAGTATTGAACATCTTAATCTATGAAAAAAATATTTTTGTTCACAACACCCATAGTTTCCATCACTTCTTACACATAACATGTTGTATCTTGTCATGATTTGAGACAAATAAATCAACATTTAATTTTTACATGATGACTTCCTTCATTTCTTGTGATAAATGTGTTGAAAATGTAGACTTTTCTCCAACATTTAAGTCTTTATGCATTATGAATCCATCAATGTTGATGTGTTTCCTTTGTAACATACTTATTTTAGAAACATGTGGGAGGGGTGGCAATGTTTTGACAATGAATTTTGACTTACACCCCCTTTTGATGACACCTCCCCATTTTTTCCTAGAATCTTGTGGTTCAATATTGCATTTTTGTAATGATGCAATTTGCCCTTTGACACTAAGTTTCCTCTTCATGTATTAGAGGTCTTCACTAATGTCTTTCATAACCTTATTATCATATTTGAGGCCATATTGGTAACAATATTTACAATTGAAACTAATGTTGCATTTACACACAATGACAAAACCATTAAAATCCAATCTTATGGGAAAACAATATTTAATATTTCATTGCATAACATTGTTGTTAACGAGTATAAATTTCTAAATTAGTTTGTACCATAAGCCTCTTAGTAATTGAGAGTACTAATGGTAGACTTATCGTTGCTTATCCAAGGGGTGCAGCTAATGGGATTAAATAGTTCATGTTAATGAGTGGTTGGGGGTAATCTACCCAATCATCTAGAAGATTTATAGGAAGGGATTAGGATAAAGGCCCTATTTTCTTGGGGTAAATGTGGGCCTTACATGATTTGTGGAAAAGGAGGATTAGAGGAGGTGTTGGGAAACTTTTAGGGCATTCAATACCATTGTAGTTGGAGGTTGGAATGAACACTACTAGAAAACTTGGTACTTTTTTATTAACAAAATTAGTAAAAAAAAAAACCCAATTTGAATAGGTGTAAAAAAACCATTGAATCATTTTGGACAAGTTGATTTTGACATGTCTATTGTGATTAGAGTGGTTTGACTGGTAGAGTATGGACCATTTGACTGGTCATTTTGATTAATCGAATTTTTGCCTTTAAATTTTTATTGTGGTAGGTAGGTAGGTATCGCCTAACCTAGCCTAGCCTATCCTACTTGACCTACCTTAACTTAACCTAATATATCCTACTTAACCTACCCTATCTACCTTAGCCCCTTAAGCATGTACATAAGTTATAATGTTATGAATTGAACCGTTGACCTCGCCAATGATAAAACAAGTCCTTAACTAATGGACCACACCATCAAAAAGTGTTCAACTGTTGTTAGTTTTTTTGATTTCACATCTTTATTTTGACACTTCACTACAAATTATGAGGTATGAAAGTAGGTAGGTTATAGGAAATAGGTGGGTAGGTGGGTGGGTAAATAAATAGGTAAGTGTGTGGGTAGGTAGTATGTATGTAAGTACATGGGTGGGTATGTAAGTATGTAATACATGTATGTAAGTAGGTGCATGGGCAAGTAAATAGTTAATATGTAGGTAGGTTATAGGTGGGTGGATAGGTAGGTAGGTAGTATACCTAGGTGGGTGGGTAGGTGGGTAGGTAGATAGGTAGTTAATATGTAGGTAGGTTATAAGTGGGTGGATAGGTAGGTAGGTAGTACATCTAGGTAGGTGGGTGGGTAGGTAGGTAGGTAGGTAGGTAGATAGATAAATATTTAATACATAAGTAGGTTATAGGTGGATGGATAGGCAAGTAAGTAGGTAATCAGGTAATACATCTAGGTAGGTAAGTATTACATATAAGTAGGTGGGTGGTTTGGTAGGTAGGTACATAAGTTGTAAAATTATAAGTGGGAGGTAAGAGGTATGTATGTAATAGGCATAAGATGTCCCATTTGACTAAAAAACATTGGTCACTTTCATTAATGATGTTAATTTCTTATGTTCAAATTGATTAGATGTCCCATTTGAGCAAAACCCATTGGCAATTTTGAATTGGGTTGTTTAACTTGATTAAATGTATTGCTAAGAAAATCATTCTAATCAAGTTGATTGGTAAAAAAATAATGTTTTAGGCCTTTAATCAAAATAGACATATCTATTAGTAAAAAAAACTAAGTAATCAACTTGAATTATTTGAAAAACCAAGTTTTGTAATAGTGAAAGGACTTTTTTTTCGGATAAGTGTGTGTTGCACTTCTAGGGAGAAGAAAGTAGTGAGGAAATGTACTTGTAGTTGTGTGTGATTTTAATGGAAAATGGTTGAGGAATTTGGTGTGTTTTGATGTGCCTCTATTTTATTAAGAGGTATGGAAAGTAGTTTGATCTTATACTAAGCAGGTTGCTTTTTATTTTGCATTTATTTTGGAACATAAAGTAAATATGCATATCACTTGATAGCCTTTTGAGTAATAGGTTACTAACTACCACCAGAAAGTAATAGCTAGTACTTAGTGGTAGAAAGAAAAGGGGAACATTGGCATATAGCCACCTGCAGGCTAAAAAGGATTGTTGCAAGTAATAAACAATGGTTAAGAGTGGATGTAGTTTACTATAGATGGTAGAAAGCAACGGGGAGGCATTTTGAGGTGTTACGAGCGACATGTAGAGTCATTAAAAGGCTTATAGGTGTGGTTGAGGTGGGACAGTTGTAGTAGGAGGTTTATAAACACCACTAAGGGATATTGAGGCCATGGAAGGTATTATAAAACCTTGGAGAATAATTACCTTCAAGTTATGCTCATTTACCATGTTGAACCTCTTTAGTTTTTTCCCCTTGCCCCCTATATTAGCCTAAAGATAGGACAATAGGTTTGTTTTGAAATAGTAGACTTTATTGTTTTTATTGTTTTTTATATAACTGATCACTTACTATTTGAATAGTTGTAATAAAGTAAAATAGTGATGGTAGCTTCTTTCTGTTGAATAATAAAATGTTGACCTTGTTTTTTCAATTTTACTTCCTTGAAGATGATAATGATCAAGGATTGCAATTTCACCTTTAACAATTGCAATATAATGTCATTACCAAAGTACATTAACAATTTCAACATAGGCTTGTCAAAAAATTTAGTCATAAATTTAATCATTCACCTCCTTTACCCACCTATCATTTTACAACCTAATTAGTTACCAACGCACTTACTAATTATTTCACTTACTTACCTACATAAATAATGATGTGAAATTCAAAACTTCACATAAATTGTCATATTTAAAAAGTGTAATCCATTGGTAAGGACTTGTTTTATTATTATGTAAGTGAAAGGTTCAATTCTTTATACTTGTAACTTATGTGCATGCTTAAAGGAATAAAACATGTAGGTTAAGGTAAGTAAGTTAGGTTAGGATAAACTTATCACCTACTTACCTACCTATCTAAACCTATTTACTATCTACCTATTTTTAAATAAATAAAATAAAAATCAAATTTAGGTAGAAATTTGACCAAACAAATAGCCCATTATTTGCTATTCAAAATGATCAATCAAATAGTCTTTTATTCTATTTTTTTAAAAATCCACTCTAGTCATAACAATAGGTCCAAAAAATTTGTTTAAACTGATAGGAAATTTTTTTAATGCCTATCATTTTGGGTATTTTTAATTATAAAATATATTTAAAAACTTGTTTTTGTAGTAATGATCATTGTCACAATCTTTCTTCTTATGTGTGTAAAAAAGTTACACCTCTTTTTAACATTGTTGCCTTGAGCATTTATGAAATCCTCAACATAGGAAATGGGAATTCTTACTACTTCCATTACTCTAGACACTAGATTTCAACCACCAAAACAACAATACTCTAATCTTCAATGCAAGTCTATGTAATTGATAGGACCTTCTAATGCATATTGTATAAGTTCCTAGATCTCCTCCAACTTTTGTTTGTGCATGATAATGTACACATCAACATAATCGAGCTGCTTGCTTAAAACCTTAAGCATGCTTCATGCAAATCTCCACAATTGAAATGTGATTAAGCAAAATAATGACAAGCAACAAAAACACATATGCACATTTGAAACCCTAATTATAAAAACCCCTTTTCCTGTAAACCTTAATTGTAAAAGGAGCTTGTTTGTGGAAACCCAAATTGTAATAAAACCTTTTTAAAAATCCCTAATTATTAAAAAACCCATTTTCTATAAACCTTAATTTGTAAGGAAGACCTTTTTGTGGAAACCCTTAATTGTAAAACTCTTTTTCCATAAACCCTAATTGTAAGAAAATCCTCTTGTGGAAACTCCATTTGTGTAAACCCTAATTGCAAAAAACTCCTTTTTCGTTAAACCCTAATAGTAAGAAAATCCTCTTGTGGAAACCCCTTTTGTGTTAACCCTAGCTGAAAAAAAAGTCCTTCTTTTTGGAAACCTTAATTGTAAGAAAATCCTCTTGTGGAAATCCCTTTTGTGTAAACCCCAATTGCAAAAAAAAACACCTTTTTTCTGTAAACCCTAATTGCAAGAAAATCCATTTTATGGAAACCCTAATCGTGAAACCCTAATCGTAAAACCCTTCTGAGGTTGGGAGCAAGGCTTGTCTGAGAGAGAGGAGAAGAGAGGATAGTAGTTGTCGTGGCGAGAATTTTGTAGCTGGAGTAAGTAGGCAACTGACAGACATCGGGGAAGCAAAAAATCTATGACAGAAAGGAAGAGGAGGAGGAGGAGGAGGAAGAGGAGAAGGAAGGAGTAGTAGCAGGATTTCCAAGTAAGAGCATCATCAGCAAGTGATGAAGTGCATCAAGCTCCAGTAAAATGGAGGGCTCTCAGATGCAGGTTGTGCCCCAGGGGCATGACTTCCATCGTGCCCAGGCTGCTCCTGTCCCTGTCCCTTCAGCTCCCTCTGTCGCTACAGCTGCTGCTGGTGCGGACTTCAGTCGCCCCAATGTCATCTTTGATGGTAACATCCCCTCCATCCCTTTTTCTAGGTTCAACCTGTTTCCTGTTTTTTTTTTTTTTTTTTTTTGGGTTTTCGTTCCATTCCATTTGTTTCGTTCCTCCTTTTTTGGTGTAGAATCTAGCAAGATGCACGCCAGAGTTTTAGAGAAGGAGGTTTCTCCAATATCTATCTGTTTTAGGATTTAAATTGTTGGAGATTCAGGTGCAACTTGATGCGTTGCAGTCTTGTGAGCAAAGTTGCAGGGTATGTCAGGGTTTTGGTGGCAGGGGAGGAGCTAAAGCATTTAGGGTTTCTGTTTGTGCTGGATGTAGGAAAGAGGATGCGGAAGCCTGTGCATCGGAGAACTGTTGATTATAGTTCGACTGTTGTGCGCTACATACAGGTGTTTTTTTTTCCCTCCTCTTCCCCTTCAGAAAAGCTGTCACGGTAAAATGTGTTGCAGGCAGGAGGAGTACTTGAGCTCTTGCTCTGCCCTTTTCTGGCTGATGGTGGATTTTGTGTTCTTTGTAAGCATGATCTCAGAAAGTCCAAATGACAGTCCAATTTCTTAAGGGCCTGAACAAGTGGCAGGGGAAGATGGTTACTAAGAATGAGAGCTTGCTGATGGTTTTGCAGACCCGTATGTGGCAACGGGATGTCCGAGATGCCCCTGTGTTGCAGCCCTGTTCAGCTGCTGCTATTGATGTAAGTGGGAATTTCGGGTTAGGATTTTGCAACTTGAATCTGTGTACATTTTCTGATGCATTGGTCAACACCCCACACAGCAAGCATCTGAGGTTGAAGAGGTTTTGTCAAGTTGTTGTTGATGAGGTCAGTGATTTAGGCAGATGCACAATGACAGCAGTTTATATGTTATGTTGCAGCCAAGATGCTGCTGTGAATGTATGAGTGGTTGTAGGTTTAGGGTTTTGTAAGGCTTTGTTTGCACAACTTGTGTCAGGTAAGGTTCAAGTTGTTGCTACTGCAAACATGTGCAGAGGAGTAGGAAGTATATAACTATGGTTTATATTCTGGTAATCCAAGCTTGAGCTGCTGCAAGACATGCAATTTCTACTTTTTTTTGTTGGAACTTTGTGAATGACTGGAATCTGCATATTGAAATCTGTTCTGGACATTGTGGGTTTTGCAGTTGCTTCCAACTGTCGCTTATCCTGACAATCCAGCTACAAGCTTCACCACCAAGTTTGTGCATCCATCAACAAACAAAGTGCGCTGTTCAATAAATCGAGTTCTGGTAATATCTCCACATGATCAATATGTGTCTACATACCCATCAACCTCTGATGTTCAGCATGCAAAACAACAGTCTGGTTCTGCTCTGTATTTTTTCGAGGCATTACTGCACTTTGGTGTACTCCCAAGTCTGGGCAATCTCTTTAGATCTGATGTTTGAAGTAGGAGAAAGCAGCTGCCAAATCTGATGATGGTGCATTGTTGGATTGCAGTGGACACCAACAGGGCGAAGATTGATCACTGGATCTCAAAGTGGAGAGTTCACTTTGTGGAATGGACAATCTTTCAATTTTGAGATGATTTTGCAAGTAAGTCTCCTGCAAAATAAAAGCTTAGGAAATCATTTGAGTTCCTCTAACGCCCTTTATAGTATAATCAAAGTGATTCTGGGGTTGTTACCCAAAGGTATAGTGTTGAAAGTTGGGTTTGTGGGAATTGCTTTGCTGAGGCAGGCACATGATCTGGCTGTGCGATCAATGATATGGAGCCACAATGAGAATTGGATGGTGACAGGGGATGATGGTGGCTGTATCAAGTTTGTACTTCTCCATTCTCATGCATGATGTCTTTGGGTGCAAGAAATGGTTGTTCCCATTACTTTGGATGTTGTTGTGGATATCTGCACATGTTCATTTTGCAGGTTCTCTTGGACACTGGAATTGGAGTTTTTTTCCTTTTTTTGGGGGGGGTTGATCATTGACTTGATTGTCATCCTGGTTATGCATGTAGGTACTGGCAAACCAATATGAATAACGTGAAGGCCAACAAAACTGCCCACAAGGAGGCAGTCCGTGACCTGAGGTAGGCACTTTGTCATTGATATGTTGGAAGTTTGTGCTTCAGGGTGTGTGTTTTCGTCCTCTTCTTTTCACTCTCATGAAGGAAATTCAGTGCTTCTGAAGTACCTGCAATTACTTGCTCAAATTTGGGGAAGAATTTGCAGCTGGGACTGGGAAGAAGAGGATGTTCAATATCTTAATTGTGCAACCATCAGCAAGCTCGATGCTGTTTTTGCTAGATCATTCTCCTGGTATAATGGACCTTGGTTGTGTGCAACGCACTCAGGAACTGTTTGGGTGGTTGTCTTTGCTCTGCATGACAGCTTTTCAAGTACAGACCTCAAGTTTTGCTCCTGCTCTGATGACACCACTGTTAAAGTGTGGGACTTTGCTCGATGCCAGGAGGAGCGTTCTTTAGCTGGTACATTTCAATACATCTATTATGCACATCCTTTGACTGTACATAGAGGAGCAAATGAGAGGTGCCTCTGTGCTGAAAGCTGAATTCCATCTTGTTTGGACCTCTGCTGCAGCCAGGGGAACCAAAGATAACGGCAGTTTCTAGCAGATGTTGTGAGAAGATGCATGTTGTAGTTCTTGAAATAATCTTGTGCTTCCCAATCATGCTCTTTTGAACAGACTATTATTTCTGGAGGGTGCATGCAGCGCATTGCCAAAGGGGATATTGGCTGCTGCCCTTTCACGGTGGCTTGTTGCAGTAATGAGAAACTGACAATTGTTTGGTGCAGTTGTTGCAATCAAATGGTAAAGCTGCAGGCTGATAGGTAGGGCTGGAGTGTTTATCGATGTGTTGAGCAGGGCATGGTTGGGATGTGAAGAGTGTGGACTGGCACCCTCAAAAGTCACTCCTGGTATCTGGTGTGTTGAGCAATCAAACATATTTCCTCAAGAACATGAGCTGATGCACCTTATGTTTAGCAATCGTGGATTGTATAGCACAAGGTAGGTGAAAAACCTTCCTTTGAACAAGAGGACTAAACAAGAACAATGGGTGAGTATGTGCAGGAGCAAAAGATAATCTGGTGAAGCTTTGGGATGCCAAGACTGGTCGAGAGCTGTGCACCCTGTATGACCTTCTTCACCTTTCTCTGTTTGTAAAGCTGCCATGTTGGGGTTGTCCTTTCTGCCTATGATGGGCATGGGGTTAATCAAGTTCATTATCTGTTGCAGGCATGGCCACAAAAATACTGTGCTTTCAGTGAAGTGGAACAGCAATGGCAACTGGGTGCTAACTGCCTCTCGGGATCAAACAATCAAGGTAGTACTTTCCTACACTACATGCTTACAGAGTTATTGAAGTATTTGCTACCTTTTTTATGTTGGTATTTTTGTGGATGAGTTTGATGTTATGGTGCGGACTGGCAGCTCTATGATGTCAGAACGTTTAAGGAACTGGAGACTTACCGTGGGCACCGAAAGGAAGTCACAGGTTTACTTTGTTTCCTTTGACACATTTTGCTGCTACCACTTTTGTTGCTGAGGTTTTGAATTTGCATAACAGTGTTGCAAGAGAGAGATGAACATCTGCAGTGGAAGAGAAACCAATCAGGAAACATGAGTGCTCAACTTGAACAGTCATGTACTAAGCTGTGCAGTTTCTTTCCTGCTCACAGCACTGACCTGGCATCCATTTCATGAGGAGCTGTTTGTGAGTGGAAGTTATGATGGCAGCATAATTCACTGGCTGGTTGGGTAAGCTCCCTTGTCTCATTTATTAGTTAGGAGACTTTTTCTTGTGTAAGCTGGAAAGGGCATGTATGGGAGGTTGTGATTTTGGGCGCTGTTTATACTGCTACAATGAGGACATGCGGCAGTGAGAAAAAGTGGTTTGCTTTTTAACTGGATTGGGAACAGGCATGAAGGTCCACAAGCAGAAGTTGCAAATGCACATGAAAGCAGTGTGTGGGATCTGGCCTGGCATCCCATGGGGCACATTCTCTGCAGGTAATTTTGGGTATGTTTGCTCTGTTTGGTAGGTTGTCTCATGATGATTTGTGTGTCTCCCTCAGCATAAAGTATGATGGGCTGATAGGCAGTTGATGTGAATGCCTTGTACAGTGGGAGCAACGACCACACAACCAAGTTCTGGTGCAGAAATCGACCTGGCGAGACTCTCCGAGACAATAGGCATAACAATGCACATTCACAAGGTATATGAGCAAGTTTTCTCCTTCTGATGTTCAGCTACGTCTTGTGCTGCATGGAGTAACTGGTTCATCTTGAGGTCTGTTTACTATTTTTGTTGTCCAATTTTGTATTGCTGAAATATGGGGATCCTGACTTCTGGTACAGCGTACACCTTCATAAATTTGACATGGGTCATGGGTTGTGGATGAGTGGAATTAGGAAATGCAAGTGACTCTCAGGCAGCTGGGCCCACTACACCAGGTCCATTTGCTGGAGGTGGTCCAGTACGTGGTGAGGGTGCTATTCCTGGTGTAGGCATGGCATTGTCATTGGATCCAGCTGGTGCTAACAGGTCAGTGGTGCAAAATGTGATGCCAACTCCAAACCCCCCTATTTTGCGGGGGCCCCATCCTCCTACTACACCATACCCAACTGCCACATATCAGCAGCAGCAGCACCAACAGCACCAACAGCAACACCAGCAGCAGCAGCAGCAGCAACAGCAACAGCAACAGCAGCATCAGCAGCAGCAACAGCAGCAACAGCAACAGCAACAGCAACAGCAGCAGCAGCAGCACCAACAGCAGCAGCAACCTCTGCCACCGAGACCTGTTCCACCCCCACAACCACCACCTGGGCCACCACCTCGTGCCGCCCAGCAATTAGCTCTGCCTGGAGGTGGGATGATGATGCCAGGCCAAATCATGCACAGCCCATTAAGCTCACAAGGTCCACCTCAGCTGCGGCCACCACCTATGGGTCCCACTCCACCAATGGGGCCACCACCAATGCGTGATTACATGCAACCTGGAGGGTTCAGGCCCCGGCCACCTGGCATGGGTGGTGCACCTGGGCCATACATGGCTATGCCTGGAACAATGGTTCCTGGGCAACACCCATATCAGGTAGAGGATCTCAACACTGTATCCAGGGTTTATTGCTGTTTAATGTACATGCTTTCTTAGATGTTTTCTTTCATTGACTTCAAGGAAAAGCTTTAACCTTGTTCTGGCTTTTCTTAATTGTGAGTATTGTTTTCTTAGATATCTGGAGATCCACATATTTTTCTTTTGTGGGCATTTGTTGCAGGGGCTTGTGGCACCAAATATGATAGACATGCGAGCACACAGCATGAGTATGGGCATGAACATGAATGTCCCGATAGCTATGAATATGGGTGGACCTCCACATCCTCACCAACCTGGGCCTCCTCATGCATAGAAGAACAATTGTCCTCACAGCAACTGGGTTATCCAGGTTGAGTCATTTTGGTTTAATTTGGTTTATACAGTTGCAGGCCTTTGGTTATGAATGCCAAAGAGTATTAGGACACAAAGATCTATGCCCATTTGCTCAGAACTCTGTCATTATGGTTTTACCCTTGCATGGTCTGATTGAAGCTTTTAGCTGAATATCACCAGTAACGTCATTAAATTGGTTCGTTAACCTGCATAAGCAGTCACATTCTTTGAAAGGCAGGTTTGTCAGTCACAGAAAGAAAACAAAAGCATTAACATGAAAAAGCACTTGCCTTAGACAGCAGTTTTGTGAATTTGCAACTTCACAATGAGCATATGTGAACTTTGGAGGGATTGTAAATTTGTGTTGAGAAACCCAATGTTGGATACTGTGGAGCTGAACTGTGATTCTAGTTTGTGGAGTGGGAGATTATCCCATGTGTTGCCTTTCATCTTGGGTCATGATGGATGCTTGGAGCTGAGATGCAATTCAAGTTTGTGGAGTGAGAGATTGTACCATGTGCCAACTTTCATCTCAGGCTACAAAACAATACTTAAAATTTGCCACATCACTTGCTTGCTCCTTTTGTGAACTTTAATTACAAGTGCAATCATATTAGATTGCCTATGTGAAATTATTTTTGGCAGAATTGATTTCATCAAAATGAGTTTTGCCAATTTTCATTTCAAGTGTTTCAAAATTGTAGCACAGCTGAGGTTTACTGGGATTTTGTTTTGCTTCGTTTTGGATTAAATTCATAGGATACAAAACCTAAACCCTAAACATACTGTCATATTGGCAATTATCCACAAGAAGAATTAAGGAGATTAAAAGTCCTATTACATTTTCCCAACCTGCTGGAATCTATTGTCTTAAATATGGTGATTTCAACTCTTCAGACACATTTTCATTTCTTTGACACATTTTTTTTCACAAAAATCCTTTGTATGAATTGCACTGGATTTTTTCCAATTACCAATGTCTCACCAGGGAGTAAAAATTAACCAGGAAAAAAAAAAAGCAATGATTGCCAGATGTCTATGTTTGCACACGATTACTTGAAATTAATAATACCACAGTTTGTCAGGAGTGGCTTATATAGAGTGTAGGTTTTTTTGCCTATATGAGGTGAAATGCCAAGCAAAATACAACTGCAACTTTGTCCAAGTTACGAGAGAATGCAAGAAAAAAAAACCACCCTATTTTCTAGAAAAAAACCAAATCTTGAACATTTTCATGTCATAAGACTGCAGCTGCAACAAAGCTTCGGTTCTTGACAGCATCATGTGCCACGTCTTCCCATCCTGTAGATTCCACAAAGCGCTCAATCTGCATAATCCACCATTTTGTTTGTCAAAAAACTGATGACAACAAACAATCAATAAACAAATTTAGCAGCACACAACATTTGGGACCCCTTTTGTTATTTATAATGTAGAAACGAAACCAGTGCCTACTGACCTTCAGGGTACTTGTCTTGAAGGACTGTGACATATCCTCCATGCCACCCAACACATACAAAGCATCATCCAAGACAACTGCTGCTCCATAAGCCCGTTTACTTGTCATGGACAGGCCCTGCATCATCAAGCAGCATCTGAATTGAGTAAACTTTTGTCTATTGCCAGAAGTTCAAATTGGAAACATTTGGACTTTGGATATTAGCTAATTTTCCTGCTTGATAAAACCAATCAATCTTGCAATCTTTGCTCAATGGAAGTGAGAACATTGCAGTCCATAAGCACTCAAAAGCTGCAATTTCATTTTGCCAATAGGATAGGAACATAGAATCCTACTGGCATCCAAGCATGTCCTCGTGGATCAAAGATCTCTACAGTATTTAGAAAATTTGTGCCATCAAACCCACCAAGAGCATACCTGCCATCAACAAATTTTTTCCGATCAGTAAATTGAAACACTTTGGAAGATGCAATTCCACCTTTTCACAAAGAAGAAGAAAATGACAAAGAAAAAACCTTTGGTCCTAGCATTTGCCAGTGAGGAATTCAACAAACCCAACCCTGTGGAAATAACAAAAGATGAGGACATGAAATTGAAATATAAGTTTCTCTCACAATTTCCCATTGAGGACAGTTGCTGACAGACTTCCTCGTTTACTTCCCATTGCAGGGATTTGGGTCCAAAGGCCTTCACGTGGATCAAACCGCTCCACACTCCTGAAACAAAGACACAATCCTTGTGTATAAAAAGTACTTGGGTCCAACCAAACCATGGAAGGAAACCCATTTCAACCCCTGAAGGGAAGACATAACCCCCTCATCCACTCAAGGACTTCATAATCAGGGTCTGTGGATCCACAATAATGCAAACAGGAGAATGTTGGGGGAGAAAAGTAACAATGATGAACCAAGAACAGAATATACCTGAGATAATCTTCTCCATTAAACCCCCCCAAGGCATATATTGCTCCATTGAGCTCTGTTGCTGCAACACAAAAACGCTGGGAGCATACGCACCAGGGCAGCAACTGTCAGTGTGAATATGCACCATTCTGACACCTCCCAAAAAGGAAAATCCTAAACTTGGCATCCACATATAATAACCTTTGTGTATGTACACACACGTAGCTGCATAAGAACAAGGCATGAAATTTCATGACATACTTTCTCAAGCATTTTTGTTGATGGAATCCAAGTGCCAAGAACTGGCTCGTAGCACTCCACTTCGTTGAAGTGAAGAAGCCCATTACCCCCACCCATAGCATAGATGCAGTTCCCCACAGTTGCTCCTCCTAAACTCCCACGCTTCAAACGCATTGGTGCACACACCTCCCATCTACCAGTAGTAATACTGTAGCACTCAGCTGCCCAAACAGATCAAAGATTAACACAAAATTGCAATAATTTTTACCCACTCACTCACCATGCCTTCAATCCCAAAGAAGTTTGTCGACAGAGAAAATACCCATTATGAGAAAAAGAGACACAACACATGATGGACCACAAGATGATCCAGAAACACAAGTCAAGACTGTTGAACAAGAACACATACCACTATCAGACCAAGATGATCCATCCCCTCCACCATATAGATAAATGTTACTGTCCAGTAGGCTTGCAGCTGCATAAGAGCGAGGTGCCAGCATGGGTGCAGCACCTCTCATTTGATTGGTTGCTGGTGAATACACTAACACTGATTCAAGCCAGGTATCAGCCAAGCCACCCAGGATGTAAATCTCACGTTGGAGAAAACTGGTGCTCTTTTGCACTGATCCTCCCAACAGATGTGTTCTAGAGGATACTTCAATTGATGATGTCTCCAAGGTTCCATTTCCTGTTTGAGAAGATGGCCCTCTTTCATTGTGGAGTCGTAAGTTATTAATTTCCTGTTTCAAGGCTGTGATTTCTGTAGCCATGCTGATCTGCACCAAGACCCAATCAAGCACTTAAGAGATCAAAACAACAACCACCCCCCTTCAACCACTCTCTCAAGTACTGAGATACCCAAAGGTGGGTCATTCTCAAAAATGGACAAGCTTTAGAATTGGAGTGATAAAACCAACCCATGAACTTATGACCGATCCCAAAACATCTCTCATTAATATCTCTGTGATTACAGCAACAAATGATCTTCATGGAATCCTTAAACTTCACATGTGGATCCATTATCAGAAGCAACATATCAGCTGATTTGTGAAAGGCAAGAAAGGAATAGAAATACATCTGAAGTAATACTAGGTAGAGTAAAAACCCAAGATCCATAAGTCAGCAGAGATGCTGCTGCTATGATACCTGAGTGCTCTCTAAAATTCCATTGGCAATCACCATCTTCTCAAATGTCTTCTGCTGTTCAACTTGCTTCTCTATGATTGCCCGGACTTCAGCCATGAGTTGATGCAAATCCATACCATCTTGCCGAATCTTCATTTGACAAAAAAAAACCCAGCCACCCCCAAATCCCGCATCCTTGAGACAACTACTCATAAACTTTCGATCCAGCTTTAATCTTTTGTTCAGAAGATGAGGAGATGAATAGGAAATCTGTGTATCCAAGTTATTGGAGAAAATGGGTCATCAAATCGGTTTCATATCTTGGGCCTACAAGTATGTCAGCAATATGTATCTTAAGACCACCATAATAACCAGAATAGAAAGTATTTCTGAACCTGTTTAATCGCTGCAGCTGAAACCTCCAAGTTCCTTTTCAAAGCAGTGGCAACATTCATATCAAAAGCACTGACAGTAACCCAAATCTTTTCACGATCTTCTTTCAGAAGTGCTTGCTCCTTTAATATCTTATCTCTTGCAAGCATCTCCCAGTCAGAAACCATCTTCATAGGTGTGACAGCAACAGCAACCCCATTACTAACATCTGACAAACCAGAAAGAGCGCCCAGATTTTTCACTTGACTGTTCTCATTCCTATCTTCAGATAGCTCTGTTTGCCAAGGTGGCAGCTGCTGCTGCGCATCCCCTTGAGATGATACATCAAGAACCTGAGGTTGCTTCTTCTCTAGAGCACTAATATTTTGGGACTCCTGAGAAATATCTGCTCGAGATGGATCAAGACGCTGCAGCTTCTCTAAAATACTGCGTTGCCGTGCAGCTTTGTCCAAGTCTTTGTTAGACATTTTTCCAACTCCATTAACTGCATGGGATTGCTCGTTTTTATCCAACTCTATGGTTGAATACAAACTTGGCTTGTTTGTTGCTGCACTATCTTTAGAACTACCTGTTATGTACAAATCCAACACATTGTATTTTTGTGAATACTTGTAAAAGCCATCAGCAGAGACTATTTCATCCTCTGTACCCAACTGCTGAAAATTTTCCAATTCCTCTTCTGCTGTAGTAGATGTAACACCCCTTTCTAACTTTGGAGGCGTCTTTATCCGCCATTCACTACTTAGGTCTGTTGTAGTAGTTGTAGGCTGTGGCCAGTCATTGTCCACTTCTACAGATTTCTTCACAGCTTTTTGAGTTCCAAGTTTTGATGAGTTGGTAGTGGATTTTGGGGCTGGGGATTTTGTAAGAGGAGTCAGCATGTTTTGCAGGAAAAGAGAAAGCAGGTGATCCTTTTGGGTGTGAGTCAACTCAAACATAAAGTGGGTGGTGGAGAAGTAGTTGTCGCTGATCGCCTCCTTGAAGACTGCCTCCGTAAGAGGGCTACATTTCTGTCGAACACTAAACTTTACCTGCGTACAGGAAAAAGAGTTGAACAAATAAATATCCAGCAGAAACATCCTGCAGACAGAAAAATGTTTTGTAGTCCCTAAGCCTAAACCCTAAACTACCATGATTCACATCAAAAAATGCGGTGAAAGTTCTACCTTGTGATGACTTTCTCATGCTAATTGTGGGATGCATGAGGCAATGAAGACAACCTGATGGGCGCCACAAACAAATGAAGAAGATCAATAATACCTGTGCAGGAAACTGGGTTCGGGATGTTTTGTCTGCCTGCCATGCATTTGGATTTATGTTGAGAGCACCATCACCTGTAGCCTCAAAGATTCCATGCATTGTGCGCCCAAAATAATTGAAGAGAAAAAGTGGCATGCCTGCTTCTATGTGCTTCACGTATCTGAAATGCTGTGCTGGCAAACCTGTTCAAACTCCCTCTCAAAGGATCACCCAAAACAAATGTTCTTCTTTGAGCTGGATGCTGAAACTGGGATATGCAGTGCTCATCTAAGCAAGAGATTCTTGGACCTCTGCAACATTTTTCCTAAAAAAAATTGAAATTCTGAGAAACAATTGAAAAGCCAGCAACACAGAAAGGCATGCAGAACACTTTACCAAAAAGGTTTTGGTTCAAGCACTCGCTAATCGTGGCATCGGTGCATCCAAAGATGACAGCACCAAGCTCGCCTTTTCCAAGGTTTCTTTGTCGAGGAGGACCCAGGTTTCCACCACCACTGCCACTGCCACTAGAGGCTGTGACAGCAACAGTCTGGGTGCGCCTACCAGCTCCCATCTTGCTTGTACCCTAAAAAACCTTGCAAAATTGTGTCATGCACTACCTTACAGTCTTGTTCTCAGCCCATCACTTCTTGTCTCATCCCTGTGCATATGCTTCTAGCAACTGGACTGCACAACAACCAAAACACAGATGTAAAGATTCAGATCTCTGTGAGCTCCAAATTGCAATCCAAACTATACTCTGCTCACCCAACTCTCATCAAATGCACATTTCTTTAAATCTAGAAAAATGCAACAAACTATCCATGTTGGATTCCTTGTTTCATAACCAAAAAACTGCACAAGAAAAACTCAGGCACCAGCCACAAACTCACTCAATTCTTTTGAACACACTTGCTGCTAGCTACAACCCAACAATTGTAAAACTGAAAATCAAGTGACAACAAAAGAGACTTGAAAACTCTGAAACTCACAAGCTAAAAAAAACTACCATGACAACAACAAAACCAAACCAAAAAAAGAAACCCTAAAACATTAAAACACCTTCACAGGCACGTACAAAATGCACAAACCCAAATAGAGTTTTCCTTTCAAAGAGCACCAAAACCCTAAAACATACAAACAGCTTCACAAACACAACAAAATGAACGAACCCAAAAAAAGTTTTCCTTCAAACAGCGCAAAAACCCTGAACGTGCAAACACATACAAAATGTACAACCCAAATAGAGTTTTCCTTTCAAAGGACACCAAAACCCTAAAGCATAGAAACACATTCGCAAACACACAAAAATGAACAAACCCAAAGTGAGTTTTCCTTCAAAAGGAGCACCAAAACCCTACGCACACAGACACCTTCACAAACACACACACACACCAAAATGCACAAACCCAACTAGAGTTTGTTTGCCTTCAAAAAAGCACCAAAACCCTAAGCATACAAACACCTTCACAAAAACACACACACACACACACACACAAAATGCACAAACCCAAACAAAGTTTTCCTTCAAAATGTGCCACAATCCAAAATCGAATTTGACAACCTTCAAAATTAGAAAATCAAAGTTGTGAAAAGTTGGAGGGAAGAAACAAACAAACACCTAAATGCATATATATCACATACAACCACAATGTACTTTGGAATTTATGGGTGCTTAGCTTCTTCTGTTTTCTTACAAGATCTTTCTTATTGAGTTCCCACTCCTCTTTCCCTCCTCCTCATCCTCCCCTTCTTCTTCTTCTTCTTCTTCTTCTTGAATGCTACAAAAAGAAACAATAGTTTAAATTTGTAGAGGATGATCCCAATAAAAGTGTGTTTAGTGAGAGGAAGCTTGTGTTGTTGTGACTTGTGTGACCTAGTTTTTAGTGGAGCTAAGATTTGAAGCTACATTATTGAGGTTTTACTTACCCTATTTTTCACTAAATTTCCAGGGGTTTAAAAAATAAAATGAAATTACTATTGTATACCTACCTAGCCTACTACTACTTACTTGGGTCTTTCTTCTGCACAAAATTTTTCCTTTGGGGGTCCCACTCAAAAGAACTTTCTAGAACACCCATTACCTACCTACCTACCTACCTACCTACCCACCAGTTTACCTAGAACACCCATTAACTACCTCCCTACCTACCTACCCACCAGTTTACCCATCATGAAACCCACACTCCTTGGCTTTTTACAACAGAAAGGCCATGATTGCTGACCTATGGTTTGTAGCAGGTCAACTACTTTCTCTCCATAGCTGGAGCAATGTAGTACCCTAGTACCTTAGTACCTTTTGCCCAATCTGACACTAATTCTATTATTTTCAGAAATGTTGAAATTTTCACAAAAATTATTTCTTCCAAATCAAAAAAATTTTATAAATAAATAAATAAATATTGTGAAGGAAAATAGGGAATATTTGCAGAATATTCCCTTTTGTTGAAATGAATGTTTCAAAATTAATTAATTAATTAATTAATTAATTATTGGATGGACATGTGTTGAAATGGCCAAGGTACTACGGTATTGTTGATCCAGCTTCGAGACTAAGTGCATTATTTGGGACAACCCCCCTAGGCAGACCTTCGGTAGTGAATTACCCGTGTTGGTTGGCCGGTTCTTTGATTTTGTTGTAACCCCTGGTTTTGGGGTTTTTTGAAAAAAAACTCTCAACAAATCAAAGAACCTCAGGTTCTGAGTTTTTTTGAAACTTTGTGACAAATCGAAGAACCTCTCGTTTGAAAACTCTCAGAATGAATGACATAGCCTTTCGCATTTGGGTTTTGAGGGGATGGAAGGTCAAAGAACCGAGGAATTCCATCAAAGAACCGGCAAAGAACCGTCACTTCAGGGTAGGCTTGGGGTTGGGCTCAATTATATATATATATAAAATTCAAATTTTACAAAATACTGTCCAATTATCATTCAAGAGAAGATTTAATTAATCATCCTTATTTTTAATTCATTGAAATTTTGAAAGCAATTAGGGTGGATAAATATTAAATCAGTTAAGCAAGTGAGGATTAAATCTTTGAATTAGCTATATAAGGGAGAATTTTTTTTTTGAAAATTAGCTTAATTTTTTTTTTAAAAAAGAAACATGTTAATCTCTAGAAATAATCTCAACATATTCAAATGAAATAACGCATATTCACATTTGTATGAAATTACATGTAAACATGTGTATGAAATTGGAAAGACGCAAAATTTTTATTTTTATTTTTTGAAACAACACAAAGTTTCCAAAAAACATTGAATTTTTTTTTTAAAAAATTGTTTCTCTTTTCATATCTTAGGATTCATGAGGACATTTTGAAATATTACAATTTGTAAAATGTTTATTTTGAAAACTTTCAATTTGAAATTGACCTCTAATAAATTTATAGTTTGGAATTGTCTTTTTGTATGACCTATGACTAGTGCCCATCCCACCTAAACCAGGTCCAATGAAATCATCATCACTGGAATTAATTTATGTTTTGCTGAATTTTTTTTAAATATTTATTATTTGTGCTGAATTTTTTATAATTATTATAAAATTTAAGAATATGCTAGTTTTTGACTGTTGGGTTTCAATCTAGACGCATTAGACTGTCCCATAAACATAATAAAAACGTATTTTTAAATTTTGTTACCCATTATCTACTGAATTTTTAAAAATTAAATAACCAAGTGCCAAAGTTAGGATTTAAAATTTAATTAATTATTCGGCATTTTGTTGCCAAATCCAATCAGGGAGTATGTATGACATATTTGTTTGTTATCTTTGGTAGCATAACCAAAGTTTTTTATTTCCCAATTTTGTAATGTAGCCAAGGTGGCAATTATCCAGAAGCCAATTTAGCCAAATTTGATTATTAACAAAATATGAAAATAAAGAAACCTAAAACATCCTTATACATTTTTAGGCTACCTACCTGAAAACAATGTACAGAAATGTGACAAATGTAAAATATTTAAAAAAGAATTTTCTTTCAAACATTTGATAATCTTTTTAAAATCATTGAATTAGTAACAATTTTTTTTCCAAAAGGTTCAGAAATAGAAGTAACAATAGGTTCTGCCAATCATAAAATCAATATGAATGCCCGTTCCAAGTCACGTACCCCTAGCTTTCAAATTGTGAGATCTTCTTGCAATCTAAGTTTCAATTTAGCTTTTTTTCCAAACAGAGTTGCCATGTTGAATATTGTTCATATTGTACATAATCTACTCAAAACTCTTTGGCAAATAAATCCCATGTTCCACATTCCCGCCAGTAAACATGCACAAACAAAAAATAGACTTACAAGGGAATTCAACCCTTAATAGAGATTGTCCAAATTACAATGCAACCCTGGTCAATCAGGTGTGTAATTCAGGCAATATGAGAATGTACATGACAAGAGCCGCACCCAAGACAAGTTAATCAGGCATATGGTAACCTCAAAAATGGGATGGGGAAGAAAAGCTCATCAGAAGGATCTTCTTTCTTGAGAGAGAACTATTGGGTAAGAGCACATTGAGCCAAATTTTTGTTTTGTAGGTCAAATTTGAAAGCAATTGCTGCAGACTGGAGGCTCATCAAACTTTGTACTCAGAAGAATCAACCCACTAACCAACACTACATCTACCAACATGGGTGTAGTTCTTCTTCACTCGCAAGGGGGTGGGGAAACTTGAGAATAGACAACCTCTGACTATCAGGGCTATACTCTCTTTAGCATAGACAGTTAGGGCTTTCATTGATGTAAGACATAGCAAATAACAAAACATAGAAGCCTTTGGGGACTCACACACCCAAGAGAATCCATGTGCAAATAACAGAAAGAAAAAAGAATATACTAGAACCGTTGTTGAAGAAATATGGATTCCAGAAACAGGAGAATCTGTATGCAACTGACAGAAAAAAAAGGCGCATACTAGAACTCTTGTTGAAAGAAACATGAATGAGTTCATCATCATAATGTATTCCAGAAACAGAAGAAAGCATTAATGGTTCAGTTGCCTCTGGTCTTCTCAAAAAAACTAGAACCACAAATGATAATAACTCAATAACCTCCCTTCAGATCATTGACAACATCGTATGGAATAGGTGTCACAGTCTGCAGTGTAGATGCATCTAGGACAAAGCCAGCTTTAGGTCCTGCAGGTTGCCGCTTGGTGCTCACCTTCTCACCACGAGCTTTTGCCTCTGCCTTCAGCCTATCATTCACCTTGCGACGCTCCAGAAAATCCTCTCGACATCGAGATGGCTGGACATGCTCAATTCGCACGTGAAGCCTCTTCTGGATAATCCTATGACCAACCTGAAAATTAAGATCCAATTCCGAAACAGTCCAACCCCACATCTGTGAGATAGATTTCAGAGAGCCAAAAAAAATTCACACAATTCCAACACTTTCAAGACAACCATTAGTTATGATGTTGCGTGCATTCCAAAACAAAACCCTACTAACCACGAAGACAGTCCTACAATTTTTTCCACCAAAAAAAAAACCAAACCCTAGTCACAAACTCAACCAAGGAAAAACGACAACAAGAACACTAAACCCTAAACCAACAATGTCAACAACAAACAACATGATCACTGCCGCGATTCTCCAATAGCATCATCAGCAGCAGCAGCAGTAGCAGCAGCATTATCATCATCATGCTAGGGGTTTCAGAGATGTTTCTGGCAACTCGCCTGCTTATTGATCACAACGCCGACGGCGCGTTTGGTGACATTCCAGACGATACCGGTGCGGCCGTGGTAGAACTTGTGAGGCATGCCCTTGTGCACGGCGCCGTTCACCTTGATGTCCACATAGTCGCCGATCTTGTAGTTGCGCAGGTAAGTCGTCAGGTGGATATATCCTTTGTGCCTGAAGGGACGCGAGAACAAATCCCTGGTCCGCGACCGCAGTCCATGACCGGCAGGCATAGCTGCTCCCTTCTGTCGACCTGCTTCCTCTCGTCCTCGTCCTCGTCTTCCTCCGCACTCGGGAGTCGGGACGTCCTCGCTGCGAAGCACCAAGAGCAAGAAGAGAACGTTCACGGGACGCTGGGCGTCGCAATTAGGGTTTTCCTACATTAGGGTTTGGATCAGGCTAATCGCTAACCGTTAGATCAAACATCTGACGGTTATAAATCAGCAGAAACCCTAGTTAGGGCAGATAGAATAGGGGGCTCTGTCTGCTTGTCATTTTTTGGGGGTTTTTTGCGATTAGGGTTTTCGTCGAGTAGGGTTTCATCAAACTAATCGACAGCCGTTAGATCAACAATCTGACGGTTAATGTTCAGCCAAAACCCTAATTTGGGCAGATAGAATGTGGGGCTCTCTTTCTGCGTGTCGTTTTTTGGATGTATTTCTCAAATTATCCAAAAAAAAATTGAGATATTCCAATTGGGGGCTACAACCATCACAAGTTGTGTACATGTATTTTGAGTTTTTCAAATTTATTTTTAAATTATTAAAAATTATTTGGAGATATTTCAAATTTAGTTATAAACATATTTTGAGTTTTTTCAAATTTATTCTCAAATTATTAAAAACTATTTGGAGATATTTCAAAATTTAAATTATATATCAAGTTTATAGGAGAAGAAGAAGAAGGGTCTAGTCCAGGTTCACACCCTTCAGGATTTGAGGCTCCTATTGTGACCGACCCATAGGCCAAGTGGAGGGGCCTAAAATCCAAAAGGGTCCTAAAGCTATGACCCTTAATATGCCTAAAGAAATGCCTTTTTTTTTTTCCTTTTTTTTTTTTTTTTTTT
>Ga0209611_10002519_pt1 | contig 32227 bp, 18 predicted proteins | sample S1TSphgellanicum_3_FD_187693 | JGI IMG/M metagenome (GOLD analysis project Ga0209611, IMG submission 187693) | Host-associated microbial communities from peat moss isolated from Minnesota, USA - S1T2_Fc - Sphagnum magellanicum MG (SPAdes) (version 2) | ecosystem: Host-associated > Plants > Peat... | reverse complement strand
CCAACATCCAAAATGTGGTCAACCTACTTGAATTTTTTTTGGCCATAAAAAATTTAGAAATCAACTAGGAAATTTTTATAACTTATTAAAATTATAAAAAAACAAAGAAAAAATCAATTGCACTAGGAACTTTTAGTGGAAATGGGTGAAAAAAAATGAACTATCTAAATTACTGGGTGCACCCTTTGGCTTAAAGTTGGAAGTCAAGGAAATAGATGAGTTCTTGGTGAAAAAAATCCATAAAAAATAAAATATTTGGTGTCGCAACCTTAGCCTTGGGCTTGCGACCAAGGTAAGGGTTTGTAAAGGTGCGGGCTAAAAGTGAAGCCCGTGAGTCACATTTCATGCTCCTAGGAGTGTAGGAGAGTGTAAAAGAATGAACCCCCACACTCCCAAGTGAATTCCCCCCCATTTTGGGGAGTTGGAGTCCTGATGGACTCCCAAATCTTTAGAGGGAAATTATAGGGGTCAAAATTCATTGGATTGAAGAGTTCCTTATATCATTGAAAAAATATTGGAATGTAGATGTCTAAAACGGGTTCACATGACCCGTTTGGGTACTTAAAACATAAGTTATGGTCAAAAGAAGGGTCGAGAGTCAAATTGCCAATTTGACTCCCAACCATTAAAAGTCAAAAATCACCTTGATTTACTTGCGTCCAAGTGACATGCCGCATATTGTTGAAAAGCTCTTAACAAAGGCTAAAATTTTGCTTTAAACCTCATTTCAATTGAAGGTTTGCACAAAAAATTATGGGCCTCCAAAGTCACGAAAGTCCTAATTTTAGGAATTTCCATACTCCCAACTTGGGAATCTCGAGACAAAATGACTTTTGGGTGTTGGTCCCATGGACAAGCACAGATAATATTATAAAGGGGAAGGTGGTGGCTTCCCCCAAGTCTGGGCCGTGGTGAATTTTGTGAGTTTATGTTTACCCATGGCCCATTCGTGCACCAAAAGTGCTTCAATTATGCACTAACCAACTTGTTGTTTGGTTTGTGCAGGTTCGTGTGGATAATTGACCCACTTGTCATTCATCATAGTCCCCATCCCAAAGTTCCACATGCCCCTCTACCCTCGAAGTGCTACGGGCTAAGGAATGTACCCCAACACCTTATCCTTCTGTTATTTTCACATTTGGGCTTGTAATTATGTTTATTAGGGAGCTTGGGGGTGCATCATTTGGATACATTACATTTGCCTTTGGTTAGGAAGGTGATACTTGTTGATTCAACATTGGCATCAACTTTGTGGTTTTTCATTTGCGTGTGAAAAGGTTCAAAAAATAAATAAAAATGTGCAAAACCTTATTACAAAATTGCCAATGATTTGGAGGAGAGCACCAAATTTGAGCTAAAATTAATTGGAATGATTATTGTGGAAATAAAAATGTGGGAAATTTAAGTTTAACAAACCCAAAGGAGGCCCTCTTAACATTGTTGTGTTAGTGGGTGTTGTTAGTTATGAAACCATGCAATTCAAATTTTAAAACCATGCTAAGAAATAAGCTTAGCATGTGCATGCCTTTGCACCATACGACATGGTTGTTTAACCTCAATTGGGCCTTGGTCAAAAGATAGACCTTAACATTCAACTCCAAATTGTGGGGCCAAATAATGAAAGCATGGAAAACTATGATGGATAAGGTATAGTTCCAACCATTTTTAATTCAAAATCTCTCACATTTATCAATCTTTGGTGGGGCTCAATCTTTAGAGGCGATGAATATGGGATTTGTATTCAAAGAACCCAAGAAATGCACATGGAAAGTCTTTAAAAGTTGGGGAGTTTTAGAACTCACAAAACAAATTTTTTAACTTTTAAGATGAAATTAATGAAATTTTTAACTTAGAGGAGGAGTAGCAATGCATTTAGAATATGATGATTGAAAACATCCAAATGGTTTAGACAAAAGACCATGTGAACCTTTCTAAGGAAATAAGCAATGGGGAATGGATGGCAATTTTTCCCAATCTCACAATGGATTCAGTTTTGGTTTTTTGCAATACAAATAATTTTAGGCCCATGGTTGATATTGGGCAACAAATGACAACAGGGATTCCTCAAGAAATTCAAACATTTGAAGTAGGGAACTAATTCATGATGTTGTAATTGAAGAATGACCAAGAAGAGGTTAGTGACTAAATTTTTTTTAATTTTTAATTTGAACATTTTCCAACCGTATTTTGCATTGTACCTTGACATTTCCTCTTGCTCGTTCCACTTCCACAACCTAGGGTCAAACTCTATGTCTTGAAAAGAGTAAAAACATGTATCTAATTTCAAACTTGTACATGTTTTTATTCTTTTCAAGACTTAATATTGTTTGACCATGGTTGTGTTGTGGAGGTGGAATGAAGAAGAGGAATGACAAGGTATGATGCATACAGTTGGAAAATGATCAATTTATTTTAAAAAATCTTATGCAACATACCTAATTTGTGGAAGTAAAACTTTCCACCAAATTCCAATTGAGATGTAAGGAAATTTGGGCAAAATCTAAAGCCAAAAAAAATTTAGTTTCTTCTAGTCATTGTGGACCAAGTTGGAGGGTGAAAGCATACTAGAATGTCCAAATGGATTGTCCATTCTACAAACCTAAGATTCCATAGATGACTACTCACAAGTTTTAACAATGTATTCAAGCCAAGACGACATTAAAGATTACATTTACTATACTATACCAACTTAGAATGCCACCCCACATCAATTGTTTTTGGAGAACACTCAACTTAAATTTAAAGTAATGCTCATTCAACAAAAGACTTCCTCAAAGCTTGAAGATGTATATTTATCTATGGTCTTTGATATGAGGCATTATGCTTTGGTGCATTTAGATTGCATGAAATGACCTAGTTTTTAATTGTAAAAGATAGCATAAAGTTAAGCTAGAAGGTGTTATTTGTGAAGGACTCCTTAACTACAATAAGGTTGAATGGCAACATAACTGGCTACAAATTTAAAAGCAAAAGTAGACTTCTTGAAAAGTTTGACTAGGTTTGGTGTCCCCACCATGCTATATGTCCGTGACATTTAAGGAATTTTAATGGTAGTACCAACCACAAAGAATGGTAGGTTTTTAATGGTAGATGTGTGGTCCTCTCTAGCTTTGATTGGCTAATTTCTAACCCTTTGTTGTTTTGGTGCTCTTTGTAGCAAATTTCCCCATTTGTGTCCAAATTTGTTTTGATAAAATGTTATAGACTATTAAGAACTCTAAGGCATGTCATAATTTATTGAAGAATTTTGTAATCAAGGTTGGAGGTGTCAAGTATTCATTACATGACATTAGTTTTTTAAAAGGAACTTTATTTGTTGGTGGAAGTCAATTACATGTTAGTAGGGTTTTAGTTTCTTTTGTATGTGTGAAGGGGGTGATTTTTCCAAGAGTGCAACCTTGGAATGTCATCTTTCATGTTTTGAAATTCCAAAACACCAAAACACACACACACACACACACACATATTGATTTGACATTTTTCATTTCATTTTTATGTGTTGAACTTGGATTCTTGCAAATTTTGCATGTGAAATATTTTTTAAACACAAAAGACCTAGCTTGTTGTGCTATAGTTAGATTAGTTATGTTATATAGAAAGCCATGAAGGTAGTTTGCTTGTGGCCGACTTTATGAATAAGATTGAATGATTTTAGATTATTTATGTTTGCATAATCCAATTTCGATCGGGGCATTGTGGTACAAGAAAAATTCCAAGAATGAGTCAAGAACACCGGGAATAAACCAATAGCCCTAGGATTGAGTAAGGAATGAAATAGAAATGCTAGAAAATGTTCTTCAAAAAACAACCACAATGGAGTGGCGTATTACATGCCTTTGGTATGGAGTTTGAATCGACTAGTACAATAGTGGAGGCGCTCAGGAAAAAGGAAAGGCATGAAGACATAGAAGAAGGAAGAGCGTTGACAAAGGGGTGGGTCAATCAATCAAGTTGACGATTGACAATCGACAAGCAAGCTAGGCACACAATCAAATGTGTAAAGGAGGAAGAATTTAAAACATCCCAATGTTTTTTCTTTTAGTATTTTGATGCTTGCTCTTTTTTTCTTGTTTATCTCTGTTGTGTTTCATCTCCTAAACACCTTGTTAAACACCTTCCTATACAAATCTTAATTTTAAAAATAGAAGAGGATGGCATGCCTAACTATAAATAAAATCATTTGTTTTCCCATGTGGCTACTAGACCACAACAAGTATGAGTTTTGTAGCCTTCTTTAATAGGATTACTTTGCATGCGTGTGGTTTTCAAAGGTTTGGGATGATGAAAACACACTTCAAAACCAAATAATATGTTAGCTTGAATTGTCTTGCAAGGAGTTAAGGTTTTCATCTAAGGTTTTTTCTTAACTCCTTTGGGTTTGTTGGCAAAGCACCCAACAAACTCAATCACGCTGACACCCACATCCACCCCCTTCCCTAGAAAGAAGAAGTAGAAAGAAGAAAAAGAACCAACGACAATGAAGGTTTAGGTCCCTTAAACTTTTTAGATTTTCTTAACACAATGGGACATATGAGAGCAACCACTTTTTGGAGCAAAGGAAGAGGATAGTGATGATAGCAACACCAACATCAATAAACAACAAAACAACAACGGTAAAGAAATTAAGGGAAGATAAGTTTTATGTGTGTGTGTGTGTGTGTTTTTTTTTTGTTTAGTTTTTGTTTTGTGGTGGGTCCTTTTTATATACTTTTGTCAAGCTTAAATTTTTTTATATCTCCAAGAATCTAGTCATTATATTCAAACTAAACACAATAAAAAATTTATATTACACAACAAGAGATTTCACCACAATTTCAGTTTTTCTTGGTTCTTATCATAGTCCTAGAAAAACAACAAAGGAAGAACAATAAATATATAAATAAATAAATATGCGTTGTAAGTGTGAACGTGTCAATACTTAATGGCTAATCATTGACCAATAATATGTTTTCTAAGATGTTTTTTTTAAAGCACAAAATTAAATTTAAGTTGTTTTTTTTTATTGAAGTTGGGTGTTACATTAGTTGAATAGTCCAAATAATAGAAGATTAGAAGTTTCTGGGCCCCTAATTCTTACACAATAGTTCTTTAAAAAATATATAGGTTGTGTCAAACCCAATAGAGTAAGGATGATGATGCCGAAGGTTTTGTCAAAATTAAAATTAAGATATCTTTTGAAATAGGACTTGTTTGTTTGTAACAATTCATTATATTTTTTCCATTTGATTCATCTAATCTTATGTGGTTAGCTCTATAAGTTTAAAATTATCATGTTGAAACAGGCAATTTTTAAAACTTGGGACCCATCTATAATCACACAAATAGGTCCCAATTTAATATTTGGGTATTAGAATGTATAGGTTTTGTTGAATTAATAGTTTAGTGATCACGACACATAGGCCCATAACAAAATTAAGGTTTGGCCTTGGCATAATGCCTTAGCAAAGGACTTCTTTAAAAAAAAATTACCTTTTTTTGTTTCGTTTAGTATTGTGTGATTAGTTTTGTAGATTTAGGATTGCCTTGTAATGGTAAGCAATTTTTTAAAAGTGGGGCTCATTTTCAAAGTAATAGACCTCCTACCACATGGGCATTAAACATCCCATGTCCCTCAACTCATTTCATTTCATTGAACCTTGTAATTCCCATTACCCATTCGCTTCATCATGCGGCACCACTGATCTATCTTCCACCTCATCCCCCATGTAAATTATAAACCACCCATTAATTACCCCTTTGATTTTAACAAATCATATAACACCTACTAATGCCCCCTATCAGCCCCTAACCCTTCATGTGAATGAAGGGTCCCAACCTTACACTTTCCCAAACCCCCTAGATCATGCACATCTAAAACAATTTCCCCCTCCCACTTTATTGGTCCTTATAGTTGGCCATGATCATACCCCCCAACCTACCCCCATTTTTTCAACATGCCTTCAACCTCCACCTAAAGTCTTGTGTCCCACCTATGGGCACCAATTTATTACTCGAAGGTTAACTCATCATTAACGTTCCTATCAGACATTTAATTCAACCAATCCAAACCCTTGTGATCATCCTAGCCCAATACCATTTTTTATTCCCACTCCGTCTGCATCAACTTGGATTTAGGTTTCGACATTAGATGTCCTTGGGTCCTTTCACTTAGGCCTTTACCGTCTTTGTTTGTATAATTGCATCCCCACCACTCTACAACATGATGTATAATTGGCATTTCATTTTCCATTGGATAAGCTAGCATAGGACCCGTACAATGTGGCAGCTTAACACTTGCTCTTCTTGTTACCCCAATGGTGTTTCGCTTTGCCTCTTCATGATGGGGCAACATGGCATAGTGAAATGTGGATTTGATTCAAGTGTTTTTTAACAAGTGACTGGGAAAACTTACAAGAGGAGTTTTTTATGCAAGCCTAAGTTTTGTTAGCCAATTTGAGCTCCATCCCTTTTCCCCAAAATGTCCTCCAATTCATAAACATTTATTTCGCAATTTAGCCCATGACCATGCAAGGGAATACTCTCGAATAACTCATGTTTTGGCACCATTTTCTATCGCACCCACATCTTCTGACACCACCTCAACTTTCATTGCATTACACCTCAAATCATATGGCTACTTCATATTACACAAGGCCACATTCCAACCCAAATTATACATGTCCTTGGAGTGGCCCGCCTCTTAGCCATGACCAAGTCTTCAAGTGGAGTTCGTCCCATTGCAGTGGGGGAAACATTGTATCGATTCACAAGCTGGGTTTAATGTCTTCAACTTCATGAAACTTTTGCAACACACTTTTCCCCACACCAATTTGGAGTTGCAACTAAGGGTGGTTGTGAAGCAATAATCCATGACATCATATGCACCCTAAATTTTCACTTCGATTAGGTTATTTTTCAATTAAACATGGTAAACGCTTTCAATTTAGTTTTAAAAAGGGTAATATTTCAAGAACTTCATGCAACGTGTGGGACATCATACAACTCATCCCCTTTGTTTGTGCATTTTATGCATTTGAGTCTTCTTTGTTTTATAGTCATTGTAATGTTGAAAGTGATGTCATAATCATCCCATCTACCATGGGGACTCATCAAGGTGATCCTTGGGGGGGCGGGGGGGGGGCGGGGGGGGCACTATTCATTTTAACCCATTTTAAGGCTTTATGTTTTACAACTAATCATTTTTCCTTTTGTTTATTTCTGTCCATTGTAGATAACACTCACATCATAAGTCCCATTTCAATCATATCATTTGTTTATGAACATTTCCAAACCGAACTTCGTGCCATAGGTCTTTCCATCCAACCTTAAAAATGCATGCATGGTCACCTTCTAACTTGTCACCAAACTTCAACACCCCATCCCAATTTACCATCCCATCTAAAGGAATTAAAGTCTTGGAGGTTTTGTTGGGCATCTTGACTTTCACATCATCTTTCATCAAAGATGCCCTATAAGAGGATGTTCGACATGTGGACCTTTTCCCTAGAATGGGTGATGTTCAAATGACCTTTGGAATTCTAACTTGTTGTTTTGTGTAATGCCCATCGTATCTTTTATGATGCACACCTCCACTTTCCACGTTCATAAAATCTTTTATTTCCTCCTTCCATAAAGTGTTTGGATGCCTTTTGAGTCCAAGATCCCTTGATAGCCCAAAAATATTTTTAGCTCATAAACAAATCTCCTTCTCAATAATCTTCGATGGTGTCGAGCTCATATCATCATCCACCATCGCCTTAGCAGCTTATTTAAAGAGTTGGGCCCTTGTTGTTTCAATCATAGCTGCTAGGTTTATGGTTTATCAACATCATTTTCTTCTTGAAGCCTTAACACGAGTTAATAACAACACATTTCCTTTCTAGCAACACCTCAAAGCAGCATGTGATCTTCTACCACCCCCAGCCCATGCATGTCTTCCTCCATTTGAACAATTCATCAAACAACAAATGGTTTAACTTCAAGATTCCATCTCAGAGCGTCTACACCACCATACCCTTTCCAACATGCTCCCCAATGGAACATATGAGGCCCATTGTGCCCGAATTTTATCATGTTCTGGCCCAAGGGCAGGCGTTTAGTTTATAACTTGATTTGTATTCCTAACCTTTCGATTATTTTCTCCATTTTTTTGCACAACACTTCGTATGCGACTTTGATTACCCATCCTTTAATGATTGGCATCCCTTGATGTGTGTGCACACATCCCATCGACCCCATGGGTATCCACCTTTTACATTATGTTCATGGCAATGAATGCACTTGAACCCATGATGCAATTCGTGACACCTTTGCCGCCATAATGCAAGATGTTGGCTTCCACATGGGATGAAAATAAATACATGCACTTCCTTCAACCACATTTAATTCCTCTTGTCGACGAGTCGACATTGTGCTTACCAAAAATGACATTCGCACCTTAACCAACATTGTCATTATCGACCCAACACAAGTGGATTATTTCCCTGATCTTGCATAATTCAAGGATTTGTTGCTTCAGATGCAACTCAAGCCAATGAAAGGAGCTATTGCAACCAACACCCCACTAATCAATTCCTCCCTTTAGCAATTGAAGTATTGGGTTGCTTACACAAACATATCGATGTGTTTTTACATGACTATGCCAATACCATTTGGAGTTTGAAGGGGACAAAACGCTTTTATCTTTATGCTTTGGTCATTTTTCTTCACCAAAAAGTTTCAATCACATTACAAATGATGCAAGCGTCTTCCATCTTAAGTCAAGCAATAATCGTAGGCTTAATTACTTCCCAACTTCCACCCCTTCAAGACACACCTCCCATCACCACGGTCAATCTATTGCAAGCTGTCAATTTTTGACATGTAAATATGGCCGACCTTCCACAAGCGGTTGGTTATTGACATGCATAGATTTTCATAGCAACTTTGAACCAACTTGACATCTTGTCACTTCTCCCTTTTATTTTATTTTACTCCTTTGTACATTTCTAAAATCTTCAATGTGTTTTTTAATAAAGATTTATAGGTCTTTAATAAGAAAAGAAGTTGCAACAAGAGAAAGTCACAGCCTGACGCTTTCTTGACTTGCTTGTTGAGCTTAAGAAGCTTTTAAGCTCAACAAGCAAGCGAGTTTGCCAAATTTGAGGATTTGATTATAGAGCTGGGTGACCTCCACTTAAAAATCGAAATGTTTGTTTCCATTTCCAGCCTGAGAAACAACTCAGTACATTCTGCCCAATGGCCCATACAACAACCGACCGCCGGCATGAGGGAGAAAAGACTTTGGTAAATGTGTAAACGCCAACAACCACCGCTGTTTGAAAGTGAAAATGGCATTTATTTATGTATGTGCCACTGGGACGTTTGTGTATGTGAAAAAAATATCTTTTGTTGTGCATCAAAGCTGGACTGTCGTCTGTCATATGAAACTTTCCCATGTCCTAGTATGATTGGTTTAAGTACTTGCTAAGTTGACAATAGTCCATCAGAAGTGCTTACAGACCATCTGCACAAACCCAATGCAATAGGCTCCATGAATTTATCGGGTCCCAATTGAATCACACTGGCAACTAAGCAAACACAGTGAAGACAAACCCTCCCCCAAATGCACAGATCAGGAACCTAGCTAGTAGCTGCTACACAAGGAATAAGTGGATTGACCATTATCATCATTGGAAACAGCCAGCTGAATTCTCTTATCTGAATCAAACCTTGGTGAAAGTGGGGCTCTTCTTGCCACAATGATTTTGCCAATGTATCTATCTATCCAAGGCCACGCAAACAACCCCAAAATAAAAAGAGGGTTTGCAAATTACCACCCGTCCAAGAACTTACGCAAGGAATGTGGAAGGCTCTTGAGTTCCACACATTGAATGAACAAGTTGACCTAGATTGATTCAAAGGAATAAAGGCTAGATAAGGATAGCACTCAAAGTCTATTATGTGCAAAGCTACAAGGGATGAGAATTTGAGTGGTACCTATATATATATATATATATTCAAGTTGGACATTCTGATTGGTAATTTTTCACAAGGCTGTTTGTTGCCATAAAAGGAAATGGTTCTCTCAGAAAAAGCACCAACTACCCTATTTGAACATCTCTTCATTTTCCTAGGCTTTATTTGAATACTGGAGTTGCTGAGTTGTAAATTGTACCCAGGACTTAGTTGTCTCTTTTTTAATGCTTCTTTAATGGCACTCAGAGGTTATGTGAGCTGAACTGATGAAGAGAGCATTGAATAGGTATCCAACTTGGAAATGCTGATATTTTGTGGAAATGCTGTCACACCATAATGAAGGACCTGATTCTTTTTTTAAAAAACCCATATCAGCAATTCTGCATTATTTTTCACCCTTTTTATCCAGACTTGTTCCTTCTTCCCATAACTGACTCAATCTTTTTAGTGCACCCAAACACTGAGCAGCTGAGAGTATGTGCCAAGTACTCTAAGTAGAAACAAACAAAAATAAATGGTTGTGGATGGGACGCAGAGGAGTTTTAGGGGGGAAGTTTGAGCTTGGGATTTGTTTCAAGCATAAAAAGGACTATATGTTTGAGCTTCTCAGCTGTTCTCATTCAAATTGGTGATTCAGGTCTGCACCCAATACTACAGACAGTAAGTTATGGTAAATTATCCCTCATCTCCATTCTCTGGCTGCGAAAGAACACCATAACACACACCCAGCAAGAGTGAACCAACAGGGCCGGCTCTGAGAACGATGAGGGATGGATGGTGGATGGACAGGATACACTTTTCTGTTGGGTTCCAGGTTCCCTAGCTAAAGCATGAAGGTTAGTTAGTTGGGTTGTTATTTTGACATCTACTTACTTACAAACAACCCAGTAGCCCTTGCCTAGGTAAGAACTCTTAATCATTTGCATGAATGTACATACACACCTAGCTACCTAGGTATAGGATCTTTTTGGTCAAATCCAATGTCAACTAATCAGTTGGGGTTCATCCACAACTAAGTCATGAGGAGCTTCCAATTGTATGGTGAGCTGGTGGCTGTTGGTTCACTCAGGCCCTGCCCTCGCAGCAGAGCCACAGCAAAAAGCTTTTTTCATAGTCTTTTCAGGGTCCTCTTTTTGCTTGCTCCTCAGAAGTTTGACTTGGTAGTCTAGATGCACCTGCATTCACTAGAAAGCTGAAGTTAATCTTCATAACCTGTTCTTTGGGGACATGGCAGCATCCCAGTGGGTGGCTGCATCTAACTCATAACTCATCTTCACTGTTTCCACTTCTCCCATGGGCTTGATTGGCTGAGCGCCATAACTTGTTTCCATTCAAAGGGCATAAATGGTACAAGCATAGCTTCAAGAACCAGTTATGCCCAATAACCGGCTCCTGGCAGCTGGTTACTGTACTTAAGCTCGCTGCTCCCGTGGGTCGATTACATGCAGTAACCGACAGCCTCTCAAGGGTTATGTAGTGCATGAGTATTATAATCTAAAATTCTGGCCCACACACTCCTTCAATGCTACTTTGGCATGTCTCCATTAGCTGCAAAGGGCAAAGGTGTAGTGATACCCCATAACCCAATATCAACTACACAACAAATGACAATAACAGGAGAGAGTTCTCTATAACTGTGCAGTATGGAAGCTACCAATTTGATCTCATCAACTTGCATTCATCATCAACTTACAGTTGGTAAATTGGATCTTGTTATAGTGAATTTTTTTTTTTGGGGTGGTCTGAGGAGTTGGGAGGGGGCTCATGAGTATCATCTGAGGATTCTTATTTCGTTTCAGTAATTCTGTAACTGGTGTCAGAAAATGGGTCAGGTTTTCCTGGTCAGGCCTTTTTGTTTTCGTTAAAAAATCTTGTGTTTGTGAGGGTGTCCATCCTCTCCTCTTTCACTTGGAGGAGGACAGAGGGTCTCTGGTCCGAGAGCAGTAGTGGTCGAGCGGGCTTCCTAAAAACAGTTTTCGGGCAGAGTGTTGGGTTCGTGGCCGACCAGGGAGTTTGTGTTGCAATTTCCAAGAGGTCCTAAGACCTGCAAGGCCCTGACTTGTTATGTCCTATTATGAACCAGCTAACCATACTTTTGTGGAGTAAATGAAGCTGAGCCCTAATTCTGTCCTTGTCCTTCTTCTGAAGAAGGATTGTTTTAAAAAGAGTTTCTGTGTATGCACGAGTTTTTTGAATGGCAGGAGCATAAGATTTTTGGCAGTTCTTTGGGAATTCTAAAAATTTGAAAAGCCCTGTGCTTCCTCTGGAAACTGGGATGGCAAGCAATCCAAGCATGGCTAGCTTTAGAGCACACTGCCGAAGTGGTGTAATAACTTAGACCAAACAACTCCATATACATATATATGCACAAATGTCCATACTGTACTGCAAAATTTCTGTGAGTACTAAGTACTGCTTCAACTGCACAAAGTGTACCTGAGTGTAGGGAGCATTGGGTGTGATTGAAATGTTTAGATTTTTTTTTAAAAACAACAAAAGTTTACAATTGAACACCTTGAAAGATGAGGAAAGTGGAAACAGTCAAGTGGAAGCAGAATTCAAGCGGTTCCAAATTCATTATTACAAAATGTGAGTGCAATTCATTAGTCCTTATTCAATAGATCAATGAAATCATTGCATCCTCACTATATCCTATTCACTACGACCAGTGAATTCACTCAAAATTCAGGGAAATTATTTAACATATAGGAACACCTTTTGTTGTAGTTAAAGTTTCAATCCTAAGAATGTCATTTGAAATAGGTCTAGTGCCTATTTGTGATAACATTGCAAATCACTTATTATTGGGCGTTCAGTAGTTAAACTATTATGTTTGGGGATTTTGAAGAACTTGAGCATCACATGTTATGTTGTTTGGAAATGGGGAAAATTTATCAGCATGTATCTGATTAGTGTTCACAGAGTTGTGTTTGGTAATGTGTATAGGTATTTGGTCACTCAAGCAACCAGCGACAAATTGGTAATAGGGTAATATGGTCATTTCTGTTAGGGGTGAAGCCATTTGGGGTCTATGGGCCTTAAGACAAATTATGTGTTTGGTAATTGCAAATTATCTTTTTGTATTTTATGTAGTCTGAAAAGGGCTACAAGTGTGTCCTACCAAAGTCTTTGAATGCGAATGCCATCAGATGCTTGATCACTCAACCCCAACTCTCTGAGCTGTTAGATGTCTGGTGACCATCCTATCTAACCTAATCTTGCCCAAAAGAAAGTTCTTTAAAACAAAAAGTGAACTGCAGCTTATTCAAGAGACTAAGTTATCTGTAAAGTCACCCTCTCTTTCATCCCCTATCCCCTCTTTCAGTGGGTGGTATCTGCAAAGTAAGAAATTTTTATTAAGTCTCAGTATGAAATGCTGAAACTCAGCATTTAATGCACAAGGTTCGAGAGTAATTATAGTAGTTGGTATAGGTAGGAGCAATGAAAATATATGTACCAACACTGAAGGCGATCCGGAAAAAGGAAAGACAAGATGAAACTCATCTTCCCACCAAGATGAGTTTGGGTCCCAGTTATTTTGTTTTACAAAATATTCATTTCCAGTCGTGCCTTTGATGCCCTATTATGCCGAAACTGGCAGTTCTTGCCCCCTAACTGCATAACTTTACAGATAACTTTACTAGCTCAAAATTTAAAAAGTTATTTTCCATTGTTCACAAGTTGATCACAAACCTTGTTTATGAAGCTGTTGTGTTTATGAATATAAATATTAAATGCTGCTTACTTAAAAGCCTTGCTATCAATTAAACAATGCTGATTCTCAGCCTTTTCTTCACTGGCTAAATTTCACCCAAAGGAGATTTTTTTAGAAAACTGAAGTTGTTTTGGAGGGTTTCAAATATCAATCCCCACAATGTTGATTCTCAGCCGTTTTTCCACTGGCTGAATTTCACCTGAAAGCAATTTTAAAAAATAAAATGAAGTGATTTTGGAGTATTTCAAATATCAATCCTCACAATGCTGATTCTCAGCCTTTTTTTCACTGGCTGCATTTCACCCAAAATATATATTTTCAAATAATATGAAGTGATTTTGGAGGGTTTCAAATATCAATCCCCAGATGTGAGGAAAAAGAAGAGTAAGAATCACCTGGATTTTATATTTGATTTTCATTGTCTAATTATAAATATAGAAGGTTGATCAAAGATTTGTATTTCATATTTTATTTATAATCAGATTTGGCTAAATCTTCCTAGGGAAGATAGTCAATTTTTTAAAATATTTAAAAGGGGATGGTTGTCATCTTCTTTTCATCTACTTATTGTATTTATTTTTCTAAATTGTAGAAAAAACACTGATGCTGATATCAGCTGTAGCAGCAAAGATGAGGCAAGGTTAAGTTGTTGCTCGCTTTTTGTTCAAAGAATTTCGTGATAAAATCTGTCATCAGGTTACAAACAGTAAGCTCAATGTTACCAAGCCCCCACAAGCAATGCGTAGCTTTGAACCTGTTGCACAAGTCTATTGTGAGCAATATGCACATGGAGCATCTTCACTAGTAGGCTGATGAGCAGGGCACTCTTCCACACTCAATGATCAGTGTAAATAAAATATATGATACAAGTCCACATTGAAGACGTCCAACTTCATATACCCAACTTCATATTGAGACCCAACACCCCAAAAAAAAAGAAAAGCATTAGAATATGCTGAGCCTAAATTATTGCTCGCCAGGCAAATGAGGTAAAGTATTGTGTGCAAAGACTGGATATGCATGATGATCATTACAACCTTTTTAGAAAATGTTGACCCATTGTTGGGTGAAATTTTAGGAGCTGAAGAACTGATTGTAAGTTGAACTTGGTGACTGAGTTTGTCTAACATTACCTATTGTACATCAGATGATCATAGGCCATCCACCAACAAGTCGGCCTATGTTGTTGATAGCAAGCCCTACACATTTGTTCTGTTGAATTCATCTTCGAAAGAAGTCAATGGATTGGTGTACTTATGTGCTTTGGTTTGGCAACACGATAAACATGTGGAGGTCAATTACCAAGTGATAGGGTGTGAGTTGCTTTCGAGTTACTCGACTTGAGAAAAAGTCATGCACACATGCAAATGGATATTCATGATTGCTTATTAGTTTCTAATGGTTGTATACTATCATCTTCCATTAGTTTCTAATGCTTTAAAACTCGACATTACTTGTTGAATTTGTTTAGAAATGGAAGATGTCGAGCATATCAATGATTAACACCGATGTCATTTAACCAGCCAATTGGTTCTCTCATAATGTCTAATTCTTGTGATAAGCTAAGTGTGTCGTAGACCAATGACCATCCAAACCAACATTGGCCAGACCTTACTCCTCTAATATTACTTTGACAAAAAAAATACCCTACTTACATCTTTCTACATATATCCAAACTTCATCCAAGTATATTATTTATTTGTTGTAGTTTACTTATATTCTAGTCTACTTGAATTTCTCCTTGTTAGTATTGACATGAATCATGTTCATTTAAGAAAACATTTCCTATGTTGTCTTGACACATGCAACCTTGATGTTAAGGAAATTGTTTTTGCCATGTTAAGAACCTTTAGGGATCAAAAGGACTTAAAGTTATTGAATCACATTGCTTGTGCAAACAAGATAATTGTTGAGAATTCAAGCTCAACTAGTTAGGTTTCATTAGTTACTAGAGTAAGAAAGTAACTAGGTTACTTTCACAAGGTTGAATTACTTTCGTTACTTATTTTAGTTTGGTTATTTGTGGTTTGGTCTTGTAGTTAAATACCTTGGTGTTGATGGTTTGTTTCTCTTTTCTTCATTACACAAGTTTGTGTATTTCATGTGACAAGAACCTTGGAGAGTTCTTGATGTTGTGTTTTGTGTTGTGAGCATTATGTTGTACTTTCCTTTCAATAAAAATTTATGTTTGCACTTGGGTAGATCTCCTATTTGTTAACAATAATATGGACCAAACCCACTTGTTTGGTTGATTGCTTATTTTCAAAATACTTTAAAAATATTTCATTTGAAAGTTGCAAAAAAAATCAAATTTGACCCAAAAGGATGTTGCAATATATTATTATGTGAATATATGTTTGAACAACCTTCTCCAAAATATATCATGTCTAAATAATCTTTCGACATTTTATTTTATTTACAATGCATAATAAGTGATTATGAATATTGTATCTTCATTATTTTCATTTCAAATCATACCACATGTTTTCATAATATATGAAAAACATCATCATGAGTGTTTTTGAATGACTTGCAACATTGGTACATTTTTTAACATTAAACATATGAAAAATTAATCACTTGTTACAATTATTTTTGCTTCTATTAATATGATTGCACTTTGATAGAATTGACTATTATATCATATTTGCATAAATTTCCATAATTGATTTTAAATGTGTCCAAAACATATTCCCATTGAATTGAGTTTTGAAACTTCTTCTCTTTCAAGGAAAAATAGATTCCTATATATATAATATTCAAATTTTATATTTCAGTCATTTATGGTGCAACTACCTTAATTTGAAACTACTAGACTTTGTTACAATATAACACAACAAGAAGGAAAAACTAAAAGAGAAAAAAAAGACCTAAGTTCTAGTTCGATATCCAAATTAAATCCTAGCTCAACTACTAAACAATGATTAACAATTGTTGATACCATTTTCAATGACCCTCCAAAGTTATTTGTACAAAGGTACATAACCAAATTTTGACAAGATATGAAAAAAATTAGGTAATTTGGGATTTTTTTTTGTTTCTTCATTATTCACACTTAGTTGGGAACAAAGACCAACACGCAAATTTTGATTCAAATTATTAAAGGATCGATCTTTGTTTGGGAACTTGAGAATATTTTAAATAACACAATATGAAAATGTATGTTAGGAGTTTAGAATGTCATTGAAAAAACATTTTAGAACATGGGAATGTTGTTAAAAGTGTGGTATCATGTTAAAAACATGCATCACGTCAAAAAGTCATGTAATTGTATGTAGCATGCATTTGTTCCATTTATGCAACTTTAGTCATGTTTATGACTATGTGATTATGGTTACAAACACATGATTAGTAGTCATCTTGAAATAGACATAGTTAGGCTAGGTAGGTAGGTGACTAAGTAGTGATGCACCCCTAGGTTCAAATTTTTTTGAAGGTAAATAACCTTATCAATTCACACTTTTGAAGTTAAATGCAACTTATGTCCATGTTGTGAAAGTCAAAAAGCATCCTTTGGGATTGCTTCCCTTGTTATGACAATTTGAGGCAAATCAATTCTCCTCCAATTTCCATTTGGCCCAAGTTAAAATACCCATCAAAGAATGACACATTATATGAAGCTCAAGCATGTGTTTGATCTTAGTATGAATTTAGTGGACAATTTCACATAATGTTGCAATTTTCCATCTGAACCATTTCAAGTTCCCAAAGTTTGCACTTTGAAATGTAATTGAATTTTTTTTGGTTCATCATGAATTCCAACTCAATGAAATTCTTGAAGAATTTTTTGGAGTAGCTATGGTTTTCCCCTCCTCTTACCTCACATTCCTCCACCAAGTTGAAGCATAACCCTTCAAATAAGATCAAACCAATTCAACCATAGGGTTTTAATTGACTTTCATAACATGGATATAATCCTTCGTGTTGGAAAGCAAGGCATTTATAACCTTACAATCATGAACACCATTGAAACTTTTAGGCTTTGTTGGCGGAAACCATGTACCCCTTGAAGATCCTCCCTTGAAAATATTTCCCAACTTACTAAACTCCAACTAGTTAAAATGCATCAAGAAGGTTATTTGCTTGAAAGAGAAAAGGAGTGTGGCATGCTCCTCTTGATTGTCATGAAGGTGGGAGGACTCCTCCACTTGGTCTTGGGGTTAACCTTGACCTCATGAACTATTTCCTTTATGAGATTTTCTTGTTGATCCTTGCATCTATTCCATTTACTTTCCTTAGCCATCATATTGAACATGGGTTTGTTTTTCAAATCAAAATTCCTTGTATTATAACTATGTTATCAAATGACACGCCTCTAGGTTTGACACAATGGTAAAAAACCCTTTTGATTCCTAGCTTGCATTGAAATGGGTTACTAAGGTGCACTCCTTGTTCTCAAGAGAGATATGGGGGATGGGATTTCCAAGATGGGACTAAGATGAAATCAAAATGAGGTCAATCTACACGAGTCAATTGTGTAGTTTGTGACTAGCAACAAGATTATATCAAAATAGCAAAATGTCTCAAAATTCCCTTGAAAATTCTTGATTTTGTCAAGTTATGAGTCTTGCAATTTTGTGAGCTCAATTCTCACATAGAAATTTCGATGGAAGATTTTTCAAAAGAAAAGATGTGGCCTTTGAATAGACCTTTCAACACCATACCACATGTTTAATTCAAAAGTTATTTGACCCCCTATTTTTCAAATTTTTGTGGTCAAAAATAAATTATTAGTTTCACTTTCAACCTTTCTTTTGTCCATATATATAACTTCAACTTCAAAACTCCAAAATGAAAAATGCAAGCCCAATTTTTTAATTTATATTTCAAGACCTTTCCAAGGGTGTAAATGGGGTTTTGCTTTGAACATTATTGTTATTTGCATTTGAATGAATTTGAATCTTAGGGGTTACATTCACAAAGATAGGAACTATAACTAGTGACTTTTTCATGTTTTTGTGTCAAAAATTATATTAATATTACACATTTCTTTTATATGTTTTGATGATAATGTTCTTAATATATTGTGGAAACATGTGCAATAGTTTGAAATGAAGCTAATGAAATTTGAATCCTCAAAAGCATTGATTAATCATTGTAAACAATGTCTAACAATGCTTTTACTACTTGAAAAAACTCATAAATGATTCTTAGACTTGAAAATGACATAATTTTGGAGAGACTCTTAAAACATATATTCACATAAGAATATAATGTAACATATTTTTTGAGTCAAAAGGACTTTCTTATGACTTTTTGCAACTTACAAATGGAATATTTTTAATATATACCCAAAATCTTTCAGAATAAGCAATCACCGAAATCCTTACTAAGGGTGCACCCTAGCTCCTTATTTTGTGAATGTACCCTAAAACATTATCTTAGCATGTCTTAGCCTTAATTGCGAGCCCAAGGCTACAATGTAGGTAGTTAAATAGGTTGGTTGGTTAGGTTGGAAGTAAATATAAGGTAGGTTACTTAAGTAGGTCAAAAAAAATTGTTTATAATAACATGATGGAAAAAAATATTATTAATGAATGTGTGGTGCAATGATTAAGGACTTGGGCCTTCAATGCCTAATTAGACTACTTAGCTTAGGCTAGGTTGTTAGGCTATTTAACATATGTTGTTAAATAGACTTTTAATCTAAGTTGAATATAAAAATATTTTTTTATTTGAATCTACAATAATCCAAAATGTAAAATCGAACAACTAATATCCTTATTAAATGCAATTACAATAATTTGTGACATGGCATTTATGATTAAGGACTAAAAAATGAATGGTGGTAAAAATGATGCATTCAATCAACCATAGTTGCATGTAGCCACATTGGTCACTTACAATTACAAATTTAGTAATGGGTGCATAATCATATTTGGCATAATGATGGGAATTTCATTTAAAAAAATTACGAATAGATTTTTAGCTTTTGGGGAAAAAAACCACATGACAAAAAAAACTGAAAATTTAATTATTGTATAATGTTCATATATCGAAGTATCACATGGATAATAACAATTCAACACTTCCCATTTTAGACATGATGATGCCACAATCAATGAACATCATCTAATGCATGAAGGATAAGGACTTATATTGTCATTGAAAAGGTTTGATCATTTTTTATGTTTGTTCTTTAATGCAAGTTTTATGTTAAGGAAAAGCAAGTCAAGAAGATGCAATAGCAAATGACATAAAGAAATAGGTGTGAGAGTATCCATGGGTTTTACAGGTATGGTATCTTTAGCTTGATTTTTTAATTTTTAATGGTTGTCATCATAGATGGGTAGCTTAAGGGCTTCACATTACTTTTGGTGCATAATGTAAATTGTCACTATAGGCATTATGGATTTTAACCTTATGCAAATTAATGTTAGTAATTTTTACACTTGTGATATTAAGCAAATAATGTAATTCTAGTGGGAATGAAACGAGAAATTTGTCAAGCACATTAGAAAAATCCATAAAGTCACCCTATCTTTAGGCCTCTTTTCACACCCTAACCCCTCTTTCAATAGTATCCGTAAAGTAAGGAAATTTTATTAAAACTCAATATGAAATGTTGAAACTTAGCATTTAATTCACAAGGTTCAAAGGGAATTATTGTATATTTAAAGGTAAGAGCATTGAAGAGCATATTTAAAGCTATGTAGTAGTAGTTGAAGAGTCAAGAAAAAAAAAGACAAGGTGAAAATTTTTAAACCATCAAAATTGATGGTTTTTTTAGTTCCAACCCCGATTGAATGCTAATGTATTTTTTTGTGGGTTTTCTTTTAATCTCACCTTGTTTATGACCAAAGTCAAGGCATTACTGTAGTATTTTCTTAACCTTACAAATAACTCCATTAGGTTAAGTTCTTGCAATGGTGATCCATCTATTTGGTGTAAAATAAAAACAATAGATACATGAATAGCATGTTAAGAATGGATTTTTTTGTAAGGTGGTGATGGAATTCAACTTTCAATTGTTATGCACAATGTATGGTCTTAATACAAATGCACACAATTTTTGTCATTTGTTGTGGTAATCTCTAAACTTGGGTGATAATGTCCTACATGTCAAGCATTGTATCTGCATGGTGTTGTTTTCAATTAGGTGTTTCCACTCAGGGTGTGAAAATTATGTTAATTATATTTGAGGTTGGTGGTGTAAGGTGTATAACAATGTAGGAAAGGAGACCAATGTGTGAATATGTGTATATTAACAATTATTTGTGCCAATGGACACTATTTGTAGCATGTGCATGTGAAGTCATGAAATCAAGGATAGTAGAATGGCAAAGAAACTCTTTAGTAAAGGAAAGTGATTGACTAATAAATGAACATGATATGCATATGACTTGAACACATTAGAAGGTAAAATTATCACACAAACAACATGGACATGCCAAGATGCCTCTAAACTATCATATGAATGTGCATTATGAAAAGCGAGAAAGGATACAGGCATTATGTGTGTTTTTAGAACTTGATAAACTTCGGCACATGTGACAAACCATTAGTTAGCAATAATGTTTACCTAAACATTGGATTTTACAACTATAATAATTGTTGAGGTGGATTTTAAGGGTATTGCCATTTAAGGTTGCACATATCAAATTCATCATTAAGGTGAAGATCTAGTTACACAGGGGAGATGCAATCTGCTCATGGTTATAACTCTACCAATTCTAGGCCACATTATTTGCTTTAAGATTGTGTAATCTAAATCATGAATGTTTAATTTGAATCATCAAATCAAGATCACTAGACATCTATGCCTCGATAAAGAAACATGTGGATTCCTATGTTTGTTATTAAACAAAATAAAAATCATTACACTTTTTTTTGTGTCATGAACAGAGGGCATATTTGAAATAAATGATGGGATTATAAAGTTTTGATAAGGGCTAAATCTAGATCATTGTGATGGGTTTTGATATCCTATAGAGTCTAAAGGTGGATTTCATGTTTGGAACTTGTTAACACAATTTTGGTTTGATTTGATTTGACCCAAGTAGATCATGAAGGTTGGGCTTTAAGTTGAATTAAGATAAGGTCAATTATTTGAGTTATAAAAATCAATAAGATGACAAGTCCTACAATATTATATTAAATATCATGAGGATGTAATAAACTAGTATGGGTGGTTAGAGATGGTTGTTGATGTCATGGATTTAAATGTCAAGAAAATTTGTTTTAGGTTGCAAATTTAAACTTGAAAGGTAAGGCCAACGATTGGTTCATGCAAGAGATTGAGCCCACATTTTGCTTGGTTAGGGAAAATTGAGATCTTGGATGATTGTGAAAATTGGGGTAATTGTTAAAAAAAAGGTTGGGGGAAAATTTTCCATTTTCTCCAAATGATGTGAAAAAAATATAAGGTGCAACTTTCTTTTTTTATATATAACTTAAATGTAAATAAAATGCATAAGATTGGATTATGAAATAAACCTAGAATATATTTAAAATATTTTCAACTTTAATAAATATTATTTTGATATTCTATTATATCATAGCATATAAAAAAAACCCTTTTATCATGTGTTCCGTAAAATATACAAAGAGTAACTTCCCTTAGGGACAAGGTTAAAATGGGGTGCAAATTGAATTCAAGAAACATACATTCTAAGACATTATTTTATTTTTCATTGAAGTAATGGTTACTTAATTAGTTTATATTGAAACTTTTGAATGAACTTGTACAACAATATTTCAAATCTATTGTGGGAAACGTGGCAAATTTTGAAATGAATCTAATGAATATGGAATACCCATAAACACTTTTTAAACAATGTGATCTTTTTTGTTGATATATGGAAACAACCTTTTATCAGCAATACATTTTTGTAGGTCTTTTAAAGTTGTAATTATGTAGCATTACTAAATTTTTATCCATTTTATTTATCCCTAACATCATTTGTTGATACAACTCATGCAATGATTCATTGTTTAGTTAGCCATATTAACCTCAACAATTGAATTATTGGAATTCACAACTAATTATACCAATTATTAAATAATAACCTTCTATCTATAGATTTTTCATGGATACAACATACTCCTATTTCCCTCACACATACATCATTTTCATAAAAATTATGTATTGATGTAAATCCATGACATTCATGGTCAATATCTTTATTGCCCTTTTATTTTCACATTCTTACACACAAGGTACTAACCCCTTTTTTTGGGGTGCAAATGCACTTACCATAGTCCCAAAATAGATTTGACAAACATATGTTGAATCATTAATGTATTTAAACAATTTAGCTTCAACATTAGATTCTTGAATTCTAAACATTTCGACTTAAACAATATTATTAACAAGAGAAACCTCTTTGTAACAAGTATGTTAATGGTACTCTATGTTTAGACTAGGCTTTCATTAAATATTTAAAACCATTGACCTAAGTTCAATGTTTCAAAAAATCGGCAATTTTGAAAATAATCTAAGTATTATTGAATTTGTTCAAGGAATACAATAATAAAAACACACCTACCCACTTAGGTGACTACTTAGAAATTAATGGGTTTGCTTACCAAAATGATGTGGCAATTTGTGATTGGTTTAAGAGATGGATTAGAAAATCAATAATTTTCATAATCACCAAAAATATTAATAACCAAAAAAGTGACAATACAGTAACATGTAAATGTGTGGATAATTATTATTCATGATTATGTCATTTTCAATGAATTTAAAATTATTCCAAAAATGAAAAAACAAAAACACAAATTATAACACCTTAGAATAGTTTTTGAATATTTTACATTCATCACATTTGTAAGTAGATTAACACATCCTTCCTCAAGGCTTATAAATACCTCACAATAAGTTCAAGGTGGACTATGTTTTAGTGATTGATATTACAATGAGTCATTAGGTTGCACAAGCACAAACTTGTTTGAAAACTAATGACTAGATGCTTATACTCATCAAGTTCCAAACTCTACATTATAGTGGTGATTGGAACATCCACTCCCAAAGTTATTAAATCTAAACTAGACCCACAACAAACCCCCTCTAATTCCAATAATTATATCTCTCCAATAAAAAGTTCAACGAGGCTAAAATTTTGTGAAAAGATGTTCTAGGCACTAATCTCAAATTTTAGATGAATCCATTGCTATAGTCAGGAAATCTTGAATTTAGAATGAAAAGTCCAAAGACTATTTTTGAAGAAAAAAACTTGTTTTATCCGTAGTGTTTCTTCTCTTTCATTAAAACACCAAACATTCTACCATCTTCAATCTAACACCTCTTTTGGAACAAATCCTTCCAAATCATGAGTCACTTTCCTAAACAAAAGCAAGAATAAAAGAGAAGGGGAGCCTCACATAATACCTTTTTCATGGCGATTCCTTTCCTTGGTCAATGAAAATGAAGGGAAATCCTTTTTTGCCAAGTCTCCACCAATCAATTATATCCTTAGCTCAATGAACCAATGAACTTGATAAAAAGATCCATCCTATTCATTTCCCTTCCAACCATTGTGAAATAAGAATCCCTTCATCCAATGGGGTTCAAAACCTCACCTTTTTTTCATCTTGAATGCAACCCTTGGGATGAAGTTTTTCTTTCATTTGTGTAGAACCTCCCCCTTTTCCATTTTAGGTCATCCAAAGTAACTAACCCTTAGGATAATTTTACCCAAGTACAAGAGATGATGATGTTTTCCTCTTTCTTCATTAGGTCCATGTGAGGATTATTCAACATTCTTTTAACTTAAGTGTATTATTCATTTGTCTAGTACATATTACTATTATCTCCAATGTATTACTTATTTATGTAATACATAGTAAAGTTAAAAGATAGGTCTCCTACCATAAGATTTCCATCCCACTTAATTCATTGTCAAACCTAGGTTTTTTAATTAATTTTGATGGAACTAAGCATTTTGCTTGGTTACCATTATTGTGGACATTCCTTAAACCTCTTAATCCTAATCACAATTATATTTAAAGGAACATGATTTCATGGAATAATTAGTTTGTTAACATGGTGAACAATTTTGGAGGGCGTGAACCGGACAACCTACAACACTAAGTGAAAAAAAACATGAATTATTTCCTTGAATTTGACACAACTGGCCGAACATGAAAAATCAATTGGAAAAAAACCACGTCTCCATTTAGAATTTAAATGCATCACCAAAATGTGGCACCAAAGGTTGGGTGCCAATGCACGTTTCGTCATGTTGGTGTTGGAAATCAAATTTGCTATAAATGATGAGCCCAAGATTTTATATGAAGGCACCTACCAAAGGGATGAAATTATTGTTCTAGTGTGGTATATAGAACTTGATTAGGTCATTATTGATGGTTATGTGGTCCACTATTCTAAATTCCAGTTGATCATGAAGTGGAACTATTCGTGTGTTCTATCCATCATTTCTTGGAGTTCTTGCAGATAATATGAGTATTTGTTAGGCTATGGTCTAAGGGGCATGATGATCATGCCATTTTATCCCTTGCAAGAAATTGTAATAACATGCAAAAAAACTCATGTTACTTATCTATTGTTTGAACATTCTATCCAAGTATGATATCATGTTATACTTAGGGATTATTAAATAAACCTTTTTTATTTCCCTTCAAATTTTTTTCCATCGTGATGATGACTCATAAAACTAACTAAACTACTAATTCTTTCATTTTGCATATCATGCCTGAAACATGCCTATATTTTGACTTTTATGCTTTAACTATATCAAAAGGCTTGGACCATTGGAACTCTACTTCAAAATGCTCACACTAAATACTAATACCCATGAACATATACAACACCATAATGCTCAACCTTTTAGATAAACGACCCAAGTAATAATTAAATTTAGTTTCATTGATTCAAGGTTTAACTAGGTTTGGATAATGTGGATGTGTGTGAACTAACTTGTTAGCTTGAAGATGCAAAATGATTGAACACCTTACACCCCATTCTATAATTAAGGCTATCCAACTTCTATAATTACATAATTAATAAAAGTTGAATTAATAAGCTTTGACCAACTTGGGAAACTTATATGAGCTAAAACTTCTTAAATGCAACCCTTACCTATCCTAAACTATTAATAATTGAAAGAAAAACCAATAATGGGGCCTTGGATAACAATGGTGGTGAACCAAGATTCACAACATTCATTCCACATTGTTCCACATAAACTTCCAAAATATAATAAAACATATTAAAACATTTTCATATAAACACATGTTGTTAGTATAGCCATAGACATTAAAACATGAAAAATGAAGTAATGGTTACACTTGTTACATGGTTCCTATTAATGTGAATACATTTTTTTTTGGTTTATATCCTTTTTATACTCCTTTAAAAAAGTTATGTCAATTACAAGATCATGTTCATAAATAATCAAAATAGTTTGCAAGTAGTTTTGGCTAACATGCACACCCTTAGTTTTGTCAAATGGTATAAGATATAGTGACACTAATAGGAGTCAAAACAAATGTAACCAATGTTTAATTTTTCTTGTTTTAGTTTCAAAAATGTATTAATGTTGGAAATCATTCCAAATCACTCGTGACAAATGTTTTAAATATATTAGATGGAAGCATGTGATATTGTTTGGAATGAATCTAACATTGATAAGATATTCAAAAAAATCATTAAACACTACAATGTTTTTTGTTTATTAAAAGATTGCTTAAACATGACATATTTTGGGGGAGGTTTTTTTAGCATATATTTACATAATAATATATTGTAATATCTTTTTGGGCTAGATTTGATTTTTTCAACTTTGAAAAAAAAATTGTATTAAGATATTTTAGGAATAAGTAATTATTTAAGGAGGTGACCTTGATTCCTTTTAACATTTAATTTGGACCCATCAAGTGTTTAAAACTATGTTGAACTTTTTATAATTTAAACCCAAGGCACGCTCCTTAATTCCCACAAACAAAAAATACATGATAACTTCGGGATGGGATTCTAACAACCTTGAATAAATAAACTCAAAGTGAAGTCAATTTGCATAAACCAATAAATAGGCAATTAATGAAAATTAAAGTGGTGCATGATTTAAATCATTAAAAGCACACACTCATGACACTCATGATAGTGTATGTAGATTTGGGAGGGGTCACCATTTTCTTCCCTATACTATACTCTATGGATGGTGATGGATTACATTGAAATGGTAAGAATTATTGGGATTCCCAAGTGTGAATCTCAAAATTTCCTAAATATTCAATTTAGTTAAGGGTCTCACTACTTTGTGAACTTATAACTCTCCCATACAAACTTCAATTTAGGACTCTTAAAGGAAAAATTATTGCCCTTGAAAACCTTTCTATATTTCATGTCCCAATCAAAGGTGATTAACTTTGTTGTGAAAAATTTTAACAACCAAGAGTCAAAGGAGTGGAACACTTCAAAATTCGAAATTCTCACAAATGAAAATGCACTCTTGCATTCCCATGCACTACCCTCTCACAACGGGATTGTGTTCGAGCACTTCCCTTTTGCCTTGATTTATTCTTTGCCTACTTTTTCCTTGTGTTGTCTTTGGTGCAAGTCCAAGGCTGAGATCATTACATTGACAATGACAAAGTTCATTTTAGTAAGACTTTCGTTTGGTGAGGCCCATATTTGTTAGAATAAATGTTGGTAGGGAATTAATGTGTGTGAAATAGGATGATTGAATGTCATAGATAATTGGCTTTACCTAATCAAACTTTCTAAAAAATTCTATCAAGTTGCTATATATATATATATGCCTTTAAAGGTGGAAAGGAAGTTGAACAACTAATAGATGAAATGGGGGAAATACCATTTGAACCCCTTGGAATAATATACAAGGAACAAAACTAATAGTGAAATGATTGTTGAAAATGCATTGAATGCCACCTTGATCAAAATTTTCAATAAAAATTAAACAAATGAAGCATGAGTCAACCAACTTGGGCTTTAATACATTTTTGGGCTACACCATGTAAGAGGCATTTCAAGCAATTGGGAAGCAATTTAAAAAGGAAAAAAAACAACTATCACAATCATTTCTTCAAGGTTTTTACTAGTTGATGAAACATCAATTATAAATAAACTCAATACATTTGTGGCAAGAAATCGGATATTTTGTGGGTGTAGAGATGCTAAAAAAAAGGTGCCAATATTTTTATGAGGTCACATATCAATATTGTGTTATTATATTGAGAAAAGGACATACCCCTATCAATTATTAATGCAAGTATATATACCCACTTACACAACAAGTAATCACAGTCTTTTTCCACTTTCAAAGGTTAAAATAGTAATGAGAATAAACATTTTCCACCATTTTTGGACTCAATTGGTTTTAATGGAAAAAAACTAATTGATTAAGACATTTTTTAATGAATCATGTTTGGTCATTTCAGATAGTCTCATATTTCATTATATATATATTAAATGAAAAACTTGAAATCCCAAAATAAAAAACATGAATTAGTGAAAGATGTTACCAAAATGTTAATTTTCTTTTCCACTTAAAATTAATGAAGCTTTTCATTAGCATAGGAAATTTCCATGTGATACCTAGAGGCAAAAATTTTAAATATATTATCCACTTATGAATTGCCATGTGGCAACCTATAGTTTTTAAATTAATATTTGTGTCCCAATTGTGTGATGCCATGTGGCAATCAAGGCCTAATCAAGTAAGGCTAGGTGACCTAATTTTAAAAGCTTAATCTAGGTGGCCTAACTTAGGAAGATTAACCTAGGTGACCTAGGTTGAAAACAACCCTAGGTAGGCCTACCTAGGCAAGAACTTGGGTAATCAAGGCCATTTGCATAGGTTGCAAGTGTGAACACATGAACGCCTCACCAACACTTTGAGGTTTCAAGTTTTTAACACACCATAAATTTTTGTTATAATAAAATTATTTATTGCAAACGATGGACAAGAGTTTAATTAAACCTAAGTAGTAAAGCCTATGTACCCTAATTAAGCTAGGCTTAGCCTAACCTACCCTAAATAGACCCAAGTTGATTTAATTTATTTTAGGCCTACTTAAATTAACCTAGACATACATAGGTTAACCTAGACTAGCTAGGATAATCAAGGCTAACAATATAAGTGAATTTGAACTACTTATGATAACCTAAACCCACCTATACTAGTATAGGCCTAACCTAGGATAACCTAAAGTACTTAAGCTCACCAAGGGTAGCCTAGGTTCACTTAGTCTAACCAAGATTAGCTTAACCTAGGTTGACCTAGGTTATTGCATGTTAACCAAGTTTAACCTTGATTATATTTGATCTAAACCTAGTTTGATTGAAACTAACTAAAAGGTTAAAATTTAGGCTCACCAATGTTAAACTAAATTAAAACTAAGCTAACCAAGGTTAAACTTAGGCTAACTAAGGTTTAATTTAGGTTAAATGGAATGTTAAACTTACATTAATAAAAGTTTAACCAAGACTAAACCTAAGAAATTTAAACCAACCAAAATTAAACTAGGTTGAACATAACCTAACTAAAATTAAACTTAGATTAACATCAATTAAACATAGGTTGACCCTTTGTTAACATTCCATGTAACCTTGGCTAAACTTAAATTAAATCAAAGTTAATTGTGCCTAAACCTAGGTTAACCTTTGTTAAACCTAGGCAATATATTGGTTATACTAGGTTTGAAACCTAACTTAACCAAGGTTAAACTTAGGTTAATCAAGGATTAAGTTAAGCTTGATTAAATTTGATTTACTTTAGGCTAGTTTTAGATAAACTTAAGTTAATATTGATTAAATTTAAGTTCAATCAAAATTAACCAAATTGAAACCTAGGTTAATCAAGACTAAACTTAAATTAATATCTATTAAATATAAGTTAAATAAAAATTAACCAAATCTCAACATAGGTTAATCAAGGTTAAACTTAAACCAACATCAAGTAAACTTGAAGCAAATATAAGTTAACTTGGTTAACCCAAGTTAAAATAAGTTAAAAATATGTTAAACCTCAACTAAACCTCTTTTAAACCTAGGTAAAATTCAAGCTAACAAACATCAAACCTAAGCTAACTTCACCTAATACATTGATGATATTAATATGGGCTTGAAAAATATGCTTGTCACTCTATGTATTGGCTCTACTTTGTGTTTTAGTTTTTTGAATAATGTGTGTTTTGAACCTTTGATCTTTGAATCCAAAATTAGTAGGGTGCCATTCAATTTCATTTCAAATTGAAATATTGATCAATATTGATAAATGATTTAAAAAATCTCATGTCACATGTGAAATTTGTGTCATGACTTAATTTAAAATTGTGACATTTAAAGTCTTGTCACAACAAAAAAATAATCATGTCACATGTGAGACTATTATTGTGATGCAAATTAAAATTATGACATTTAAGGTTTCATCATAATGAAATCCTTTTAAAAAAATCCTCATTTCAATTGGTGCAAAAAATTTCACATCACCTAGAAACTTGTATCATGACCTAAACTAAAACTATGATGTTTAGAGTTTTCATGTCATGGCAAAAGAAATTCTCATGTCATGTGTGGAACTTGTTTTCTGATATAGCTGAAATTATGACATTTGTAGATCCATCACAATGAAACCCCTCCCCACACCCCCAAAATTCATTTCAACAGGTGCAAAATGTGTTGTATTAGTAACAAAAACAACTTGTTATGTGTGAATGGATACACATATGTAATGGTGTTGATAGTGGACAAGATGTGGAATAAACCACTGAAACATTGTAGTTTGGGAATGAGGCCTTTTATCAAATTTATAATTTCCATGTTAATGAACCACAAAAAATTTGGGACATTGTTAATTTGTCTCTAGCAATTAATGAAAAGTTTTACTATCTACCAAAAGACAATTTAAATTGCTCAATTAATAAATTGTAAGAGAATTGAACATTAGTTGCATGGGGAAGTAGCGCAAAAGACAATATTTCTTGTTATGTGTAACATCATCATCAAAATTTTAAATAATCAAAAGTCCTACCTCCAAAGGTCATGCATCACAAACTTACCAAGCTTCATAGTTTTGTGCAAATTTTGTGTGAATTCTATGCTATGGTAATATGAATGATATTTGTATGTATTCAATATCTTAAATATTTAAGAAAATGAAACATTTTTTTTCAATGATATATGTGAATGTGAATGTTTAATACACAAAAATTGCATAGTTTTATGCAAAATTACATCATGACAATTGCACGGATTTAGCTAAAATTCAAATTGTATGTACTTCATATCAAAACATCGTAAGTAGAAAAGACAAATAATTTATATATATTATTTATTTATTTAAAAAAAATTGTGCCATTTCTATATTTTGAAGCCCACAAATTTTGCATAGACATATTGTTTCATGATTTTCACACTTACTTTATTGGAATTTCTTGATATTAGAAGTTTGTGATGTGGGTTTGAAAAAATCTCATGCTTCACAAAAGTAATGATTTGGAAATGTCTTGATTTTCTTTAAACTTTAGTTTGGGTTGAGAAAACCTATGGCCTTCATTTTTTGTTTAAGGGCAACACCGAGGGCTAGGGGAGGGGGGTAATAATAATAATAATAATAAATGATCTTCTTTTGACGATCTTCACCTATTAATGATTTATGGTGATGGGTGGTTAACAAAATTGTTAGTCGTTTATATATTTTCAATGATAATTTATGGTGGTGGGAGTTTATCATAACTAAATTTATGGCTAGCTTTTGAAGGTCAAAGACACATCGATATATTTTTGTGAGTGATGTCTTTTGTTATTTTGAAACAAGTAGATCCTTTTATAGTTCCTTATGCTACTTGGGGAATGTTTTAGTGGGGATTTTTATGTCTTGAATATTTAGGACCCATTGTAGCCAAAAGAAAGGGTCTAGTGAAAACAGACGACTCATACACCCACTGATGCGGACCCTGACATCGACGTTCTGCAGATCGAGCTCACACCCGCTAATAACCTTCCATGCCCATCACTCAGAGCTTCTCACTGTCCTCCTTGACTCCTCAATAATTCACAGACTGTCCAACACATCCACACAACAATTCGACAACTCACGACCCCTATCATGCACTTCCATACAGATGCGATCTCAAAAGGAAAATTTGATTCTCATTCACAGAAAAACATGTACATCCTCGACAGCGCGAGCAATTCTAGCTATTAGCAGTTCACAAAAACTAAAGGAGATGGTCGGATCATTCTCTGAGTCCCGTCCTCGTTCTCTCCAATCCCTCTCGTTTATCTCTGCAATAAGAGCCCCACTTGACCTCAGACGCAGCGGAAAAAAAAACAGTCGGCTAAACTCCCCCTCTCAACAACTCCTTCCTCTTTTCTCCATACCCTCGCCTTCCCCTGAACCCCGTTCTTCCCTCCCCCTCCTTCACCATCGTAAGCTTTTTCTGGAAGCTTCAGCCATCCTCCATAATCAGCCCGCCATTCTCCATGATGGCATCGCCGACCCTAGCCATCTCGAAGCCGCCACACAAGCTCCTTACCCATTCATTGCAGCCGCCATGCAAACCACCCAGTACCTCACTCCTCTCCCAAATCAACCAAGCTTCCCATTCAAGAGTACAGTAAAAGTAGCCGTCACGAAAACAAACGGC
>Ga0209611_10002518_pt1 | contig 32245 bp, 19 predicted proteins | sample S1TSphgellanicum_3_FD_187693 | JGI IMG/M metagenome (GOLD analysis project Ga0209611, IMG submission 187693) | Host-associated microbial communities from peat moss isolated from Minnesota, USA - S1T2_Fc - Sphagnum magellanicum MG (SPAdes) (version 2) | ecosystem: Host-associated > Plants > Peat... | reverse complement strand
TTATCATATTCATTTGAAGAGTTTGTTTTGTGTCATAGTTTTATGCAACTTGTCATTTTCATCCTTTTATGAACTGAAATTGTATGATTTACTTTAAAGTTCAGATTCATCCATCAATTGAATCAACTCCACCATCATTTTTGTCCAACTTAGTAGCGTCATTGACCATCCATTACACCCTTTAGTGGCCGCATATTGTTGCCGCTAGAAGGCCTCTTTGATTTAAAATGTTCTAACGCACTCAGAGAACTTTCGGGCTGTTTTTGGAGGGCACCTTACACACATTAACAATGCCTCCTCAAAAGTAGCAGGTACCTTACACCTACCAGAGGCTTCTTACACCTACTCTTGTAGGAAGTATAAGAGACCTCCATGTAGGTGTAAGATGACTCTCATAAGCCTAAGTTTATCTACAGTTGCATAGGCTTATGACAATGCTGCTATAGCCTAGGCCAGTTCTTTTGTTTTCTTTTAATTTAACGCCAGTTGATTTCCTCTCATCCTCAGGTCTTACCCTACACCTAAGAATCTGAAAACAAAATGATTGATTTCCCCTTACCTTACCCTAAGGTCAGTTTTGTAATTAAATAATCCTCAAAATAGTAACATGAAAATTTGTGAAAATATCAAGTTGACATGTTGAAAATCATCATAATTATCATAAGTTACACTCTCCATAATTTCATTACTCACATTACAATATTATAGTAGATGATGAGAAAATATATAATTCAAATTTTTTTTTTAAAAAAAATTTTGAAAAAAATAATTATTCATTTTGTCAATGTGGAAACTGACCCTAGGCTATGGTGGTTTCCCCCCATCCCAAAGTGGGGGGCCTGGCCACTGGTGTGGGAGGGCGGATCCATGAGCAGGATCCATGAGCATGGAAACTTGAACTGTGGGGTGTCGGTTTTCTTTTAGGATGCATGTTACAGACATGGAAGGCCTCCAGAGAGACCTCGCACATGTAGCAAAGCCCAAGCTATTGAGTTCCACTTTTCTATGCCTCTGGAATTGGGGAGTGATAGTGTTTTGGGAAAATTTATCTCCCCTCCAATTGCCATAGTGTCATTTTCACACAAAATGTTCAAATCAATTAATTTTTTTTTAAAGTAAATTTTCATATTCACACATGGGCTCACACAATTGATGAAATTTTTTAAATATAAAAACAGAAAAATGATAGTTGCTGTCCCATCCTTCTCTACCTCTGAAACTAGGGAGGCTAGGGAGGTGTAGTGTTTTAGAACAATTGTGAAACAAGTGAAGGCTCATCAAAATCTGATAACTTTTGTCATTTACAAACACAAAATGAAGAAATAAATTATAAAATTCATGCAAGGTATTAAGCCCACCACCACATCCACTTTCACTTGTTTTTGCAATAATATGTGTTGATCAAAACAACCCCTTAACAAAAACTTCTATGTGGAATGTAGAGGACAATGCCTACCTACACCTAATAAGAAAACAAGAATAGCATCTCCCCCTTTTTTTTTTTAAACGAAAAAAAAGAGAAACAAAATCTATAATTAGACCCATGCTAGTCACTTGCTAGTTCTTTCTAATTATTCAAAAAAGGGTGGCTGAGTCCACCATTAAAATTATCCCAAAAGGTTCCAAGGTTGCAAAGAAATCCTTGTCTTCACATGTGCGAGGAGTCCACCATTAAAATTATCTCAAAAAGTTCCAAGGTTGCAAAGAGATCTTTATCTTCACATATGCGAGGCGACCCCAAGGTCCTAGAAACATAGCCTGTAACTTGACAAACCACAAAAGACTTTGCCATTGTAGAAACATTACCAGCAATTCCACAAAATAATCGCACCCTAACCATCAAAGTAGTAGCAATGTCGTGCTACTCTCCACTATCCAATACATTTAGCATACGAGATGAAAGTGCAAGATTGTTGTGCAAACATGCACATAACAATTAGGAAATGAATAGTGAGCTTGTTGCGAAGCTTTGACTTCATAAAAACCAGAGTTGAAAAGTATCTCTCATCTTCCATGTTGCCTATTATCTATACGATGGCCAATTCAACCAATTTGACATATTCAAGGAAGTTGGAGGCTAGAGACCAATATTTGAGATGTTATCACAAGATGCCACAATTTGGTTATTGGATTAGTGTAAAAAGGGGGCACCATACAAGCTACTGCATTTGATTTCATTGTGAGCTTGAACATGCCTTGCTAGCAATCAAAATCAGTAGCATTTAAAAGCCCCTACACTTGAACCTCTTGCTCATCCACCTTACACACTATTTTGCCATAGCAAAAAGTTATTTTTAAAACTTGAAGGTGATTGGCAAAAGATACATCATAGTTAGGTTGCAACCGATATTGGGGATACACAATCCCAAAAGCATTCATAACACTCTGGGTTGGAAACTTAATTTCTAGTTCCTTTGTCAAATTTTTTGCAACTCCTGCCAAACCACACAAAAACCATGGACTTACATTTAAATAGAAAAAGAAACAAATGAAAGAAATCAACAAAAAGAAGCACAAAAATAATGAAAATGTTTTAAGGCATTTACCTTTGCATTGATTTTTCACTAGTGATTCGTTCTAAAATGCATTTTCGTCTCATTTGTCATTTCATTAGTTTGGCATGGTAGTTAAGGGTTGGTGCAAGGTGATGGTACAGGGTATTCAAGATGCTTTGGATGTCCATCCTGATTGGGTAGTTCCTTTTCTTTTTTGCAGGAAGTTTTGGATGATGACATTTATCATGCAAATGTGTTTTTGTGGTTAAGGGATCCTATATTGATGTTTCGCACATAGGCCCTTTTATTTGCTTCATGCTTTCCCACCCCTCTCAAACTTTTAATGCTAGCTTGATTCCTTTGATTCAACCTTCACGTAGGTTTTCAAAAGACTTTTAGGCTCATGTTCTCTTGAGTGTCCAGAGGTTTTTTTGGTGTGTTAGTAAGTTTCACTCCCCATTTTGAGCTTTGGGATAGGCCTCATTTTTATAAAAACATTGCATCAATAGTTTATGTGGGGAATTGGGCATTAGTAGCACCTATCATCGTTTTTAGATTCTTGTTGAATTTGCGTCCATTCCTATTGGAGGCTATTGGGGCGACCGGTTTGAGTTTACTCCCTTTTCAGGTGCACCTAATGTTGTTTCAAAAGCTTATTCCCTTATTCAAATAGCTTGCAGAGAGGGGAATAGATTAGTTTTTGGAGATTATTTTAAAAATATTGCATGATCATTATTTTTCTAGTATCATCTTTGACATGCTCCCAAGTCCCTAGTTAGCCCCAAGTTGGGCCTAAGTTACTCAAATTGCGGAATTGTGAGGGACTTGGGGCACGTTCCCAACTCTCAGCACTAAAAGGGGTAGAAGGGTGTGTTGAAGCTCCGGGATGAAAATAGGAAGATTGACAAGTTTTACTTACTTACTTGAACCTGCATCAAACTAACCAACAAGTTTATTAGTTCAAATTTTGGAACACCTTTAATGCTAAGACAAACCACAAGCAACTTTAGACTCATAAGACTAACCACGGCCCGGACTTGGGGGAAGCTAAGTGTCTTGGGACTCCCAAGGAAGAGTCTCGAAACTGTCCCGGTTTAGACTCCTAAGACTTTGTGAGATCATAACTCTTCGCTCAAACCTCCAATTAGGATGAGGTCTGAAGTAAACTTGTAGCTCTCCTCAAGAACTTTCCAACAATGTGTCGCACTCCAACTACACACACTGGGGTTGGGTCGATTCCCGACTTTTAGTGGTCAGGAATCAAATTGCCAATTTGACTCCCGGCCTTTCTTTTTGCCATAACTTATGCTACAAATGTCCAAATGGCACATGCGAACCCATTTTTGACATCTACATTTCGATAGTTTTTCAATGATATAAAAAAACACCCAATGCAAGGTGTTTTGACCTTTGCAATCGAACTCTGAAATTTCAGGAGTCCTAGAGGACTCCCAAGTCCCCATTTCGGGAGTGTGAGTTTCATCCTCACACTCTCTCAAAGTAGAGTTGCGACAATCTTTGTCATGTTTTTTAACTTGCATTGAGTGTGTTTAAGGTCTTATGTAAGGCCTAGTGTGGGAGCTTGGTCATTTGTTCACCTTGCCATCCTATGCTTTCATCTGGCTTTAGATGTTTTTTCCTTTGTGTTGTGGACTAAGTTAGGCCTCCCCCATCCTTTGGTTCTTAGTCTCACACATTGCATTTATAGCCAGTTATGAAATCCCATGGGGATCCACCTCCTTCACTATGCCCATGGTGGGAAAAGGACATGTTATTTGGGATGTTTTTGTGTCCATTGTGAAAAATGTAAGGTTTCACATCTTGCGAAAGCAAACCCATGTTCTTATGTTGCCTTTTCTTCAATTTTCTCGTTGGTAGGTTGACATTGTTCTATTAATTGATGACATTTGCACATTGACCGATGTCGTCATCATTAACCCCACTTGAGGAGAGTTGGTATCACGAGCAACTTTTTCATGGGGTGGTTACAACAATGGCAACTCAAGTGAAAGAAAGATTTCATCATGACCATTACCCAATGAACATGTTTTTTCCTCTTGCCATAGAAGTTTTTTGGTGTTTTCACCAACAAATTGGCAACTTTGTCATCGATGTGCTAACATGGTGTGGATAGCAAACGGCACCGAAAGGCCTCCTTTTATAAACAAATAATGTTAGTAGCCTTATAGAGGGTGCAAGCCACCTTGATCTCAAGGTGAGCTATTATGGCAAGGGAGGGTTTTTTTAGGCTTGAAGTTTTATGGGGCTTACCTCACCTTTCTTTAATGGATATGTTTCATGCAACTAGTGGAGGTTTCAATCCTTAGTTGTTCCCTTACCCCTTTCTTTAGTCGATATGCTTCATGCAACTGACGGAGGTTTTGATCCTTAGTTGTTCCCTTACCCCTGTGTTGCCTGCCTCTTTTGGGCTTTTTGCTTGCCTGGACTTTGGTCCTTGCCCTTTCTTTCTTTTTCTCTCCCTTTCTTGGGTGCTTTCCTTTTATGAAGTTTGGCAAGGTTTCATCACTATCTGCGGCTCACAAGCTTATTCTCTTTGTTTCCTTCAATTAGTGTTACCAAATACGAAGTACCATGTTGTTTTTTAAATGTTAATTTTTTTGAAAAATACGTTGTTTTTTAATGCCGTGTGAAAAAACGCCGAGGAGTACTTGATTACGCGTATACAGTATTTGGAGGGAGTATTACTTGGAACGTTTTTTGGTAACAAGGCCTCAACTTCGCATTTCCTCCTTGAGCTCTGATTATTGTGCTGCTACTACTTCCTTGAATTAGTCTGTATATAACGCACAACGTCATGTCTTTTTTCAAGCATGAAGACTTTGAACCAGCGCCTTCGAATTGGCGTTGTTGGCTCTTATTCGTCTGGAACATAATCCGAATATTCGGCTTCATGTATTACGCAGTCATGTGCGTGCTTGCACTGTCTTATTGTTTAGATCAAGTGTTATTAGATACCACACCTTCAACTCGACTGATGCTAGACAATCCTTTGATTTTTATCTTATCTTACTTGCTCCTTTTACAGGGATTTCTATACAAAACGTCACGGTTGGATACATCACTAGGCTGGGCGGTCTGCACCTATTTAACCTTTTCGTATCCTTATTTTTCAGGCGTTGCTCTAGAAACGTCAGTGATACCTTGGGTTGTGTTCTTGCTAAACAACGATATTCAAGTCTGCAAGTTCTAACTTCTTCATGGCCCTAAGCATAGTCTTTTCCTATTTCCCTTTCTTATTCATATTCTGTAGGTGGATTGTACCCGAAACCCATATCGCCACCAAATTCTTTCAAGGTCTACATCACTGGCTTACTCGTTTTTGCAGTAGTATTCAAGGTCAGATCCTGCTATTTGAGAAACATTATTTATTCCATTTCTCTGGCCTCGGTTTGGTGGTTCGGAATTTCTGTACAAAATGAGGAAACATTGGGGCTAGTGGTTCTGGAATTGGCAACATTCAAACACATAGTGGGATTGATAGTCTACGGTAGCCTTCACGAGTTGATATTCATCATTAAATTTGTTGTGTATATAATATCTTATGGAGGGAGAGGAGTGTCATTTTGTGAGCCATGCACCAAAAAATTGTCTATTCCGGAATTTGTTTTCAGCGAGAATGGACCAGGCAAGGTAAAGATTCTCAGATTCTCCTCTGACTCTGTGGAAAGAGACTATAAGGCTTCCAGAGCGTACTCTCAATCTGTGGAAGTAGGCTATAAGCATGAGGCTTCGGGCATTAGTTTTACAGCGGAGATGGACAATAAGTACGTCATAGAAAGGAAAGCAGACGAAGGGGACAGGATCGATTCCATAGTGGTGGCCATAGAATGCGCAGCAAAAATCCAATACGCACATCCGATCTACAAAAGCAATTTTTATTGATGGGGTTTGAGAAACTGAAGTCAAAAGCACACGTTCTGAATTTGTTAATCAATCCCTACTCAAGCTGCAAGAGATTCTTCACCTAAATTAAGAGCGTCGGGAGTACTCTACAATTACCTCACATGTTACATCGGATACAGCAATCATTGACAAATTCAGGTTGTCATTGGTTGATCTTTAGGAAGTTCAGGGGCTGGTGTAGAAGAGAATGAGGTTTAATGTTGAAACATGAGACTTTTGAATTGTCACCAAAATGGTGTCATGGGATGAAAGATAGAACACTAAAAGCATGAAAGGAATAGGGGTCCCTTGGGTGAACCAGCACCTACAGTTGGTATCATGAAAAACTTTGGGCATTATAAATTGTAACCTTTCTGAGTCCCCATTGCTTGATCTGATTTTCTTGCAACATTAATTCTTGAGCTTCTAAAATTCTGTATCTGCAGGTTCTCTTGAATTCATAATGTACACACATAATGTACATGAGAAGGCAATTGCTAATGCCTTTCACCCTGTGGACCAAAAGTAAAGCCTGTGGTCCAAGGTGGAAGGCATCTTATTTGCCTTCCCCTTTGAAACAAATGAGGTGATCTAAAGATTACTTTAAGGAGAGCGCGAGGAGCAGGAGCAACAATGGCAGCAGCAACAACCACAACGCGGCAACAACGACGACTTAGTGAGGATGAAGGACATATTTTCTGCAGAACGGTAGCCTGAGGATAGAATGCAGCGCTCATGCAACCTATGTCTATCCTCAAGTACGATAGAGGTCAGAGTTTACACTAATGAGTTAGTCTGTCTTCAAGTACGGCAGAGGTCAGAACTTACACTAGTGAATTAGTCTATCCTTAAGCGGCAGAGGTCAGAACTTACACTAGTGAGTTAGTCTGTCCTCAAGTATGGCAAAGGTCAGAGCTTACATTATTGAGTTAATCTGTCTTCAAGTACGGCAAAGGTCAAAACTTACACTAGTGAGTTTTGTTGGCCGCACTTGCTTTGGTGGGGTTGAGGAGCAACATTGTGGTGTGGGAGGAAGAATATGGCAGCTCAGTAGCAACTGACGACTCCTCATGACCTTCTAACACAATACTCCTCCTGACCAGCAACTACTACAGTTATTCTCCTCTTCTTCTCCGATTGCTTCCTCCACATTTGGCCCGTGAGCCAAGGCTACATACTGATGAGCATCCACAATCAATGGAACACCTAAAGCTCCAAATTTTAAAGCTTATCCTCTGGGTTGAGTTTTCAACATAGTTGTTGCAATTCCTCGCAACACAAAATTAGGGTTTGCTGCTCATCCAATTGCAACAAGCTTTAGTTACCTACTTGCTTGGTTTGCTGTGAAGCTTGGAGTTGGGCGGAAAATCCAAATCTGTTCACGCCAGTTTGATTCTTCCAAGCAACATTGAGTAATGGATCACAAGTCCTAGGAGCAACACTCGCATGCAAGAGATTGGAGTAAACTGAAATTGAAACAAGCCAGCAACAAAAACCTGAAGAAAAAGAAAGAAGCCCCAACGAAGGATGCCCCCAAAAGGGAAGGGCTACATGATTGGTTGGAGATTTGGCCTGTGCAAAAGCATGCCATCTTGAATAGCAACATCAATATCTTAAGTAAGGAGTTGCAGATGGAACATAAGAAATGAGTAGACGAAAACCAAGAGAAGAAAAATCAAGAGCTAATTGTTTCCCCATTTTTTTATTTTTTGGTTTTTGTTTTTCTCCTATAAGTCATTTTACATACAAATATTTTTTTAAAAATAGACATTGATTTAGAGTTTAGGGTTTGAAGAACTCTGCGATGGTGTTTGATGTTGCACTGTTGTTGTGTCCTTTCATTATAGCGTCGGACATTTTCATGTTGAGGAAGGACACTGCAAAGTAGCACTGCAACAACATCGGGCTCAATATTCCAGACAATGCATCCCTGGCGGTCTATTAGGCAGCCCTAGCCGGGCATTGGCTAGTGATGGGCCTCAAGACTGACAATTCACCTGTTGATGCGCGGCTGTCCAAGATGGAGGCGGCCATCGAGAACATCGCATCTCCCGTGGCTATTGGTAACCTTGCAGTCAACCAGTTGATGGAACATGAGGCAGCTATGGTTCTCACAGCCAATGTTGCATCTACAGAGGAGCCCAAGTGGACCATGGTGATGGCCAAGAATGTGCGCCAAGTGGTCAACCGAGCTGTGGAGACCTTGGCCAACATGCCCAAATAAGAGGAACATAAACTTAACCTGCACCTCACGGAATTTGAGGCCAAGGAGGGCAAGACCGAGAATGAACTGGTGTAGCGGCTCAACATAGAACTACTGTAGGGCCATATGAAGTTGCACGTGAAGGACTCACCGCCATGCGGCAACGACCTGCTGTTGCACGGGCTTCCAACCTGGCGACAGGCGCGCGCCTTGGCGCGATGCTACTTAAGTTTACGATTAGTGAATATTACCATGCTGTGTTGCGAGGGCGCAAGGGCCTAGCAGGGACTAAGCTGGGCTTGGACAAGGACCTCACCCTGCACAGCAAGCACACAAGTCAGAGATGTGGCCGCTATTCAAGGAGGCCAAAGCAGCGGGAAAGCCCACCTTTTGGCACGCAACCAAGCTCTTCGTCAATGGCACTTAGATTTGCTTACCCTCTTCTATCTAAGGGCATGAGGACCAGAGAGACTTATGCGTGGTATTATGGAACATGCACAGGGTGGTGTAAATAAACTAAAAACAGGGGTGTAAATACTATTAAAGTTGTTTCAGGGTGCTGACCTTGTTTTACTAACCGAAACCTGGCACTTTGCAGGCCAACATTTGCCATATGTTGAAGGGCTTGACTCACTTGCGGTAGCACACACTATGCAACTGGGAAAAACAAAAGTGATAAAACATAATGGGGGTTGGTGCTTACTTTCGCAACCACCTTAGCCTAAACCTAACATAGTGGAAGGAAAGAAGCCACGATTCTTATCTATGGCTATGGGTCAACAGGGGTGCTGACCGTAACTTGTTTATCTGTGGGGTGTACGCTGCCCCTGTTGGCTCCAAACACGAAAGTGAATCCTTGTTCCAAAACCTAGTAGTAGATATTGTTGAAGTTCAAAATTCTGGGTGGCATAATATTATTAGGAAGGGATTTTAATGCGTGTACTATAGCGCTACTAAATACCATTGACACTAACGACTGTTGTGAACTATTATAAGCTCCTGAGCTCATTGAGATTAAACAACTAAGCACTATGGTTAAACGACAAAACTATGACGCTAGTGTTGGTGGATGGGGCCGCAAGTTCTTAGACCTATGTTGTGATGCTAGGTTGCTCATCTTCAATGGCTGGATGCTTGGTGACGAATCAGGGGAGTTCATTTGCTTGGCAAATGGGAGGCATAACACTATTGATTATATTGTTGGCTCACCTAGAGTCTAGCAAGCTATTACACACTTTGACGTGATAATAAATGACACCCGCTATTGTGTAGTAGGGGGAGGCTCTGACCACAAACCGTTGTGCCTACGGTTGAGCATCGATTACAACTTTGTTGAACCACAACATCCGGTTGAAACAAAATTTTTTTTGCCTAGGTTCAAATATGATAAATCAAAAGCTTAAGAGTATCAACTTGCCTTAACAGCGAGTTTTGGAAACTTGTGGGTTAATGATTCGATTGGGCATCTGGGGGTAGACGGGTTAGCTAACCTATTACAGTAGTGCATGGGTGCTGTAGCAAAGTCCACTTTTGGTAACAAACCTTCGGGAGGGAGTTATAGAAAGAGACATTGCCATAAATCTTAGTTTAACGCCAATTGTCATACGGCGAAATGTGAGCTAAGGCTCTAGTTGAAAGCCAACCCCAATTCACACGCCATTAAACACCAAGAAAGTAAACTTTAAAAATTATTAAAAAAGAAAAGAATTTTATGGGAAATTATAAAAGCTCAACATATGTGTGCACTTGCCAAGGTGGATGTGCTTTCATTCTGGAAAAAGTACCGGCCAAGGGCACTTATTGTGGATAAGATCAGTGTAGTTGCACTTCCGAAAGGCTTTTATGAGCTGGTTGGCCAACCTTCGCCACCCATACGGTTGCACATTGAGCACTCGTCTCAAGTGACGGAACCTCCACCTAGCCACACCCTGAATGCAAATATCACACTTGTTGAGCTCCTTCAGGCATTGAAAAAACTACAAAGGAACAAGGCTACTAGTTTAGATGGTATGAAAGTTGAGTTCATTTTGGATGCGGGAGAGTTGTTACACATACCATTATTAACAATGTTCAATTGCTTTTTGGTGGAGGGCTTTCTAAAAGCCCTTTCCACTGGAATGGTCCATGCACTCTTTAAAGGGGGCAATGCTTTCGAATTTAACAACTACATGGGGATAACAATTGTGCTTATATTAACAAAGTTGTTTGCTATGATCCTTGACAGAAGGTTGAGTGAGTGGGCTGGATAACATGGGCTACGTGCCAAGGGTCAAGCTACGTTTCGCAAAGATTACTACACTACTGACTAACTCTTCATATTACGAACTTTAATATAACAAAGTAAGGCCAAAAAAAAAACCACTCTATTACTGTTTTGTGGACTTCAAAAAGGCGTTCGATACTGCCGTGTGAAGTGTTGTGGCATGTGTTGGCTAGCCTCAGGGTGGAGGGACGCTTCTTACGATGCCTATAAGCGATGCCTATAGGCGATGCATGCCAAGGATACTATATGCATCAACCACCCAAGTGAAGGTGTCACCTCTAGCTTCAGGTGCTAGCAAGGTGTGAAGCAAGGCTATCCTCTCAACCCCCTATTGTGGGCTAAATTTGGATGCCCTGGAAGGGTGCTTAAATGGAAGAGAATGTGATGCACCAGCCTTAGCAAACTTACATGTATGGTTGCTACTTTTTGCAGATGACTTCTCTCTGATGTTAGAATCAAAGGTGGGATTACAATAATAATTAGAAACCCTACAACAATTTTGTGTTGAACGTGGACTTATGGTGAATGTAAAAAAAACAAAAATCATGGTGTTTAATTCTACTGACCCATGCCAAGAGATTGTGTTTGACGGTGACATTATTGAGCGTGTGTAGACCTTCTAATACATGGGCATCCTACTTGAGGCCACTTTGAACCTGGACAGTGCAGTGGAACATTTAGCAGCTGCTAACAGGTGTTCGTTATTCGCGCTGGACTTCCACTATCCGAAATTACGTATTATGGACATTAAATTACGTTATGACCTCTTCAACACGTTAGTGCGTTCCACAGCAAGCTATGCCTATGAGGTTTGGGTGGATTCCAAAAAAATAGAAGATATTAAAGTAGTGTACCAAGGGTTTCTCAAGTCGTTGCTCGGGGTGTGAAAAATAACCAGCATGTTCATCGTATTGGCAAAATTTAGCAAGTTCCCTTTTCAACACTTTGCATGGGACAAGCGTTGTTATACTATAACCGTGTGAGCACTATCACTAAAGATCGCATCCTGGGAAAGGCATGGGAAACCCAGCTCGCTATGCTTGCTATGGGAAATAAATGTTGGGCTAGATCTATGAAAAAATGGCTACTCAAGAATTAGCCCCAGGAGGTGGTAGGTTTTTTGCTTTCAATCCAACCGACCCGTGCTAACACACTCCCAAGTCCCTTGTTGAACCCACTTAAGGGTCCAACTATGTGAAGTTGTAGAAAGTTGGGACTTGAAGGTCGCTCCCGACTTCCAGCACTAAAAGGGAGTAGAGGGGCGTGCTAGAAGTCCCGGGATTAGACTAGATAGAGGGACTAGATTATCAAGCTTGAATCTGCATCCAAAACCAACCACAAGAGGGTTAGTTAACATTCGGGAACACCCTTGGGTGTTAAGACAAGCCACGAGCAGTTGGACACACTAGACTCACCACGGCCTGGACTCGGGGGAAGCCACCACGTTCCCCCATATAGTATTCTTCGTGTCTCACCGCGGAGGCTACATCCGAATGGCTCTTTTTCCTAGGACTCCCAAGTTGGAGTCCCGAAATTGTCCCGGGTTGGAATCCCGGGAATTTGAATGCTCATAGCTCTTCACCCCGAATTTGGATCGGGACGAGGTTTAACCCAAAGTTGTAGCTCTCGTCGAGAGCTTTTCAACGCCATGTCGTACTCCTTCAAGAGACGTCGGGAAGAGGTCGATTCCTGACTTTTAATGGTCGAGAGTCAAACTGGCAGTTTGATTCCCGGCCCTTCTTTTGCTTATAACATGGGCTGCAAATGTCCAAATGGCTCATACGAGGCCATTTTGGGCATCTACACTTCAAGACCTTTCCATTGACATAAAGAACGCATTAACGCAAGGAGATTTAACCCCTCAAATTGTCTTTTAAATTTTTGGGAGTCTCGGAGGACTCCAAGTCTCCCACTTTTGGGAGTGGGAGTTGCATTCTCCCACTTTGCCCAGAGTGGGGTTGCAACACGTGCACTACAGGCAGGGATTGCTCAACCGCCACTGGGCACGGTTCTTGGGACAACTCACGTACATTTGATTCGTTCAACAAAGGCGAGAGGCTGGGTGTTACAACCCCACTTTGGCCAAGTGTGAGGGTGAAGCCCAACACTTGGAAACGTTGGAGGTTTGAAGTCCTTCGGGACTCCCGAATGTTTAGAGCTCAACAACAAGGCCCAAAACACCTCGCATTGGGGTGTTTTTGGTGTCATTGGAAAGGTCTTGAAACGTAGATATCAAAAACGGCCTCGCATTGGCAATTCGGACATCTATAGCCCAAGTTATGGGCAAAAGAAGGGCCGGGGGTCAAACTGGCAGTTTGACTCCCGACCACTAAAAGTCGAAAATCGACCTCTTCCCGACGTTTTCTTGAAAAGTGTGACACGGCGTTGGAAAGCTCTTGATGGGAGCTACAACATTGATTCAAGACTCGTCCCGATCCGAGTTTGAGGCGAGGAGCTATGGCCATTCAAAGTTCCGGGAGTCCAGCTGGGACACTTTCGAGATTCCATTTCGGGAGTCCCAATAAAATGTGCCATTCGGATGTAGCCTCCGCGACCAACCGCAGAGAATACTATATGGGGGAAGGTGGTGGTTTCCCCCGAATCCGGGCCGTGGTGAGTCTTGTGTGTCCAAGTGCCCGTGGCAAGTCCCAACACCCAAGGGTGTCCCGAATGCTAAACTAACTCGATTTGGTTGGGTTTTGGATGCAGATTCACACGAGCTAAGTTAGTCCCTCTTCCTAGTCTAATCCCTGGGCTCCCAACTCAACCCTCTACCCCTTTTTAGAATTGAAAGTCGGGAGCGTGCTACCGAGTCTCAACCTTTCGCAACTTGATTTTGGAAACCCTCAAGTGGGTTTCACCCCGTGACTTGGGAGCGCGTCACTGGGCAAAGAGCCAAGTACTTTGGTGCAACATGCACAACATATAGGTGGGAGTTCAAAAGGCTGAACTGGTTGCAGTACAACTAGTGCAGCCAATTAATACTAGATCTGCGACGAGAGACCCGACCAACCAAGAGGCTAGGGCCCCACCCCCTCCAGGTTTTCCCCACACAATGTTGAGTGTAGAAAAGGTGAACGATAATATGCAACTGGCTTTCATTGAAAAGTTTTTTACCAACCGCGAGATCAAGATTAATGTGTAAAAAAAATACTTGCAGTTCAAGGGTATGTCATACGAAAGCGAAAGCTACTTGTGTGACATCAGTTGTGTTCAGCTACGAAAAGTTCTAGCCCGATTTCGGTGTGGCAACACACAATTTGAGGTAATGTTAGGTGCATGGAAAGGCATGCCATATGTAGAGAGGCTTTGTTGAGGTTGTGATTTAAGGAAGGTAGAGGATGAAGAGCACTTGCTCCTTGTCTATCCAAATACATAGAAAGTTAGGGAATGCTTTTGTTCAGCCCTACCCTTCACCCACACTAACACTCTTGTTGAGCTCGTGCAGACTATGAACACGGTCGCCCTAGCCAAGTTTGTGGCATGCTGCCAATACCAAAGGACAATTTTTCCTCCATGATTTGCCTTTCGTCTAATGGACTTTTTGGTCCCAAACGGATGTAAAATTATAAACAAAAATAGATCATCTTATGCTCTTGCCCCAGGGAACTTATGTGTAAGATCTCACTTCAAAAGGGAGTGGGACACTACATACTATAACACGTGCTTAATTTCAACTAGGAAACCTATCCGAGGTTGTTACGGTATTATAAAAATAGTTTTTTTGATGATTCTGTGGAACCGACTTGGTTTTTTGTTTTTTTGGCAAGTTGGGTGAGGATGCCCTGATTTTATGGGAAACAGACAAAAAATATTTAGTTTGACATTTAAATGGTCCTGCGTGGTCTAGCTTTTGGATGGGGCCGACCATAATACCTTTTTCACATGAGTTGTGAGCTTCGGTGTGGTTGCTATCAACCCTACAGGCCTACAGCATAATTACCATTTTCACTCTCCTACATTACATTAGAGTTTACACGTTGTTGGAGTTTTCATGTCCTGGGTCCCCACTCTGTATGCTGCATAATAATATCTAAAAATTGAAGCTACTTAATAGTAACAATTTACAAACCACACAACCATTCTTTTTTTGATTTTGAATTCAAAAAGCTTCAGAGATTATGACAGAAAACATTGCAGCTCGTATGGGGTATTACCCCTAAAATTAAATATGCCCATAGTTGTTAATGCAGTCAGTATGAGAGTACTTGCTGAAACTCTTTTTCCCCGAGTCTGCCCTTTGCCTCAGTCTTTCCACCTTGACATTTCTTGACATGACTTGGGTCCATGTCATACATGTTTTAGGCATGTTAGGGGTATGTAACATGCTTCAACACCCATTGGCACATGCTACTGACATGTTATGTGGCCCTAACGCAGGAGTTTATGGGTGCAAAACATGACAAGGCCAAAGAAAACAAGGCAGCATTCAGACTGAGGATACAAAATTGTGGCAATATAAAAACCATCCAGCAATTCTAAGGAGAGGGGGATCTTGCTTTCAACTTTTAGGGCACCCTAGAATTTTTTCTCCTCACAGTCAGAGAAAGGTGCCTTCAAATTTAATTTCTAGACATATTAGGCCCACTTTATACTGGGAGTCAAGGCCAATGTGCAACTCAAATCAAGCATACCTATTGGCGGAGAAGTTGAAATCAGCCCCAAGGGCTGAACACTAGGAGTCAAGGCTGAAACACAAAAGATTATTTTCAATCTGCCCGAAGTAACTAATAAATGCTGAACTTTATGGCCTTGTATTGGCCCTGGTGAAAAAACGAGTACCATAAAATTTGGGAAGCCATTTTGCAACCCTTGGGGTCAGACAAAAAGCCAAAAAATGCTTGAAGTTGGCTCCAAGTTTTTCAGCCCTGACTCCTGGTGTAAAGTGGGCCTTGTTTCCCACAAATCACGACAAAGGATCCCAAATGCATGTCTCCTAATTGGCTGAATGTTGCTGGCTGTGATGTTCTGAGTACAGAAGGTGCAAAAGTTTCAACTCTGTTTGATATTCCACAACACAAAAGATATTTTACCAATTACATGAACCAAAACAAATCATCCCAAAAGGTGGGGTTGGCTGGCTGGTGGAGGAGGAGACACCATTCCCCACCAATACTAGACGGTGTAATGGGAAAAGCATCAATAGTACACAATCTAAAGTGACTAATTTTTTTCGTAATATCTTCCAAATGGAGGCATAGAAACAAGGTCGCCTGGATGACACCATTTCACAATTCCCATGTCTAAATATTTTTAGAACTAGTTACAAAACTGGTGCCAAAACTAAAATCAGAGTACAAATGTGGCAAAACATTTTCACAAATAATATTCCATTTTGATTTGTATTTGTTTTGCTCAGGTTATTGTAAAAATTCACAATAGTAGAGCACCTCCGCAGAAGAGTCTTTCAGATGATTCTGGAACTCTTATTCTGCTTTAATTATTTGTCAAGTTGAGTGTGGAGGCTCTTAGTTTATGGAAAGTGCATAGGAAGTATTTAGTTTGACAATTATGTGGTCATCTGTTCTGGGTTTTTGATGGGGCCTCTCGCAGTACTCAGGGCCACTTTAGACAGGGTTCCAAGGAGCAGGGTCCAATGACATCAAGCATTTGTATTAGTCAAGAGTTTTACATTGGTCCCAAGGCCTTTAGATGAGGGTTCGAGACCAAAACAAATCAAATTGTGAGTTACTTTAATGGCATCATTTTGGATGGAAAACCAATTGGTCTGGACTAAAAGCCAGAGTTTTAAGGAGAGCTAAGTTTTTGGAGAACCAAAGTGTAAGCTAGGGTTCAAGGTTGCTCATTTCTTTCTTTGTTTTTTTTTGGGGGGCTCTTTTTCACTGTGTTTTCTCTTACCTTTGTTACTCAAATTCTGTGAGAATGGAAGACATACTATGGAAAACATGTTGTGAATTGAGGAGATTGTTGAGAGCAAACCAGCTCCTCAATTTTTGACCAATTCTAGAATTCAGGCCCTATTTTTTTTATCAATGTACTTTTTTTTGTTTTGTTTCGATTGAGCGTTGACATGGACGTGAGCTCACTACTTTACATGAAAATTGTTGAAACGAGAACCGTTGAACCTGAGTCCTCTTGTTTTTTTTTGGAAATCTTTCTTGCACACATAAAGTCCCGAAAATTTATGATCAACAGCCCCAGGTTTTGCCATAGTTTTAAAATTTTCTTAAATGAGAAGATGTCAAAGAAGAAGGAAACCTTTGCTGAAATTGTAATAAAACAGAGAGAAGCTTCCTGGGACTCTCAATCCATGGCTTGGTGGTGATATAGGTAGTGTGATTCATATTAATTAGTTTGGGGGGACAACCTTGACAAAAAAATTCTCTTGGTGATAGACCTCTCTGATTAGTTCATCACCAAAAACCAAAAACCCACTCTAGACACTCTGACACAGTCCTAAGATAAAAATTGTCCACTAATTGGCTTGCCACTGATTTACATGAAAAAATTGAAACTTTTAAAAATCTCCATGCAAACAAACAAGTTTTATTTACACTAAGCTTCCAACTCTGTTGTGTCTCCATAGCACAAAGAAAAAGAAAAGAATTTTTAAAAAAAACATGAAAGCAATGAATTCATGAAAAAAATGGTGAAACTAAAAAGCAAGAAAAAAACCCTCTAGTTTTATGTACATGTGACAAACCCATGTAAGTGAAAAGAATCTCTGGACTTTCACAATCGGTTTAAAAAGTAAATATGAAGAACATTAGTAAGTAATGTTCTATCCATGTGCCCAACCCATGGAAGTGAGAAGAAAAAAACTCTTTTTAGACCTCCATAACCACCTTGTCAACTAAACCAAAACAAAAGTATCTTCTTCCTAATGTTACCTTAATGAGGCTCACCCATGTAAGGGATAATAACAGAACTACTTTTGGACTTTCCAAACTAAACAAAAACAAAAGTATGCCTTCTCTCTAATGTTCTCTCAATGCTTCTCACTCGTGTAATAGAACTACTTTTGGACCTTTGCAAGCACCTTGCAAATTAAACTAAAAGAAAAGTGTGTCATAACACAAAAAGCCACCCATGACACAAAATAGAAAAGAAAACACTCACAACCCCCACCTACCCAACATAGAAAAGAAAAAAATTCTGGGCCTCTGGGGTGCATGCTGCATCTCCTCATTAGCTGAGCAAGATTTAGATTCTTAAATTTGTTGGTCACCATATTTGCGACCATAGTAATGCCAGGGGCACTAAGTATTGGGGTGCGTAGTGGGGGCCTACCTCTGAATGTAACAAGGGTTAGTTGGCTGTTCAGTGGCCTGAGCAACAGTGCTGAGGACACGTGCCAATCGGTAATGCACTCTGACAGTAATACCTTACCCTAAGGTCAGTTTCATTATTAAATAATACTCAAAATAGTGAAATGAAATTTTGTGAAAATATGAAGTTGACATGTTGAAAATCATCATCATTATCATAGCCTACATTCTGAATAATTTCACTACTCATATCACAATATTATAACAGATGATGGAAAAAAGTATAATTTCGAATTTAAAAAATGAAATTCATTTGTTGAAAAGAATAATTATTCGTTTTGTCAATGTGGAAACTGAGCCTTGGCCATGGTAATGGGAATCACCTGGAACAGCACTCTTTTGTCACATCTTTTCTTCCAGGGCTATTTTTCCATTGGTGACCCTTGGTGTGATCGTCTCTAATTAATATTGATGTCAAAACCTTGAACTTGTTCTATGAATCATTCTGCATCATGTTTGCAATAAGTACCTGCACAACTCACACGAATTCCAATTTGTGTGGCAAGGATTTGAGTCATTGAAGCGGGATGGGTCGCATCCTTGAAAACTATTGCATTTTGAGAAATAATTTCTCGTCTTATCGAAGGGGTGCATTAGGTTAGCAGGTGGCATTTACAGTGATAGAAATGTGATAGGAATGTGAAAATGCATCAAGTGTGGACTGTTTGAAACATTTAAACCAAAATTTGAATAAGAAATAAGCTGACCTACCTTGAATGGAGGCCCAGAGTGGGTGACATAAGTTCTCCCAACACCTCAATTAATAACTCTTGCAAGTATGGGTCTGTTTGTAGAAGTCTTTTATAAAAAAAAGAAACTTGTTTGTTAATAGACTCTTGCCTATTGTTAGACAAAGTTGTCCCTCTAAAATAGCTTTTGGGTAAGGCACGAACAATAAAAAATAAATTTCAATTATTTCCCAAAACAAAAAAAAGAGCTTGCAAAAAAACAAGCAAAAAATAAAGAGCCAAAAATTTGGATTTTTTGTTAAGGCCGCTACTGAATTCATAGACAGGCAAGGGACAACCTGACGAATTGAAATATCTTAGTAGTAAGAGGAAAAGAAAGCAAAATCGATTCTCGTAGTAGGGATGAGCACAACCCAAGGGAAATTTCCTAAAATATTCTCTAAGGTGGTGCAGAAAGTGGTCCTGTACAACATGAGCGGGTTTAGGACCGAAACTATGTGTGATTACTACATAGTTATGAAATCTATGTTTTTGGTTGTAAAACTATCCTCCCACCTTATTATTGGCTATGCAAGCCTCACCATTCTCCTTTCATGAACTACACATAAACAACATCAAAACTATTCAAAAACCAAAAGCTCTTTCATAAATCAAAACTTCAATTCACAACCTTTGTATTCATATCATAACTTTGTACAAAAATGAAGGTGTTTCTCAAGGTCACAAAGACCTCCTTATATATTAGCCAAAAGGAAACTACTCAAGAAACTTCCTAAAACCTATCCACCACATGATTCCCTAAATAATCAAAAGGAAACAAAATCACATGGTTCCCCATGTGATTCCACAATTAATCACAAGAAAACAACATCACATGGTTCAGCATGTGATTCAACAATTAATCACAAGAAAACAACATCACATGGTTCACCATGTGATTCCACCATTAATCGCAAGAAAACAACATCACATGGTTCACCATGTGATTCCACAATTAATCACAAGCAAACAACATCACATGGTTCCCCATGTGATTTCACAATTAATCATAAGCCAACAACATCACATGGTTCCCCATGTGATTCCACAATTAATCACAAGCAAACAACATCACATGGTGCACATGACATAAGTCAATGCATTATGGAATCCTACATCCAACTTACCCCATAAAACAATTACCTTAAGTATTGTGTAATCAAGTTACACATGAAATTACTTACACCCAACTTACCCCTAAATAATTGTGTAATCAAATTACACATCAAGTTACATCCCATATTCTAGGCTTGACCAGTTCTCACAAGTTCTTGGCATTTGCAAGAATTGAAATTTGAAGGCTTTACATTCATGTCCTTTTTGTGGCAGTGGCTCAAACTTGTGAAACCTTTGCATGGTTATCTGTCGTATGCCACACACAAAAAAGTTACAAACGTGAAGGCAACGATAGCATGTTGATAGCTTCCTAATCACCATCCCACATGATTGTCGGTAACACTTGCACTGTTGCCCTTACTCGTTTACACTCGTTCAAGTCATCAACAAGGGCAACAGTGCTGGTTTTACCAATACGCAATGTCTCCACAACACAACGAATGAACCTTGAGAATTTTGGTATACAATAAAAAGGTGGAAAAAAAGTGCAACCCTGCCCATCAAACTTCTTGGCATCCAGCTTGGGGATTTGACGCTTCCATGTAAGTTCAGATATGTTCATGACTTTTGATACGTAAATAATGGAAAAGTGCCTCAAGACCAAATATTGTACATGCCAAGAGATAATGAACTACCTGATTAGGTTGGGAATCTTTTTAATAATTTGGCTTAACCTTAAAATTTATTTTAACATATTGGTGTACATTCAAAATGTTTTGGAAACTTTGGCTTCAAGTTGAAATTTGATTTAAGGTTTAAATCTTTTTCAATAAATTAACCTATGGCTAGAATCCTTGTTAGTATTTTAGCTTAGGGTTAAAACCTTTTTGAAGCCTAGTGTAAAAAAATTTAATATTTGTTTTATGATTAATTTTTAAAAATCATATTTTAGGTTTGGGGCTGGAATCTTTTTGGCATTTAAGCTTAAGGTATAATCTTTATAATATTTTCGCTCAAGGTTGAAATTTTTTTGACATAAGGATAAAATCTATTTAGGCCTAGGGTTAAAATTTATAGTTATTTTTGTTTTGGGTTAAAATATATTTTCCACTTTTTATTGGAGTTGAATTTTTTAAGCAGTTAGCCCTAGGGTTAAAATCTTTTTATTATTCTTTTGCTTTAAGGATAAAACACTAAGGTTTAAAATTAATTTTTTTTTAAAAATTTGACTTTAAGTTAGAATTTATTTAAGCCCAATGGTCAGAATTTATTTAAGAATAAGGTTATAATCTATTTAAATCCAAGGGTTAATTTTTTTTTATCATTTTGACTTAAGGTTGGAATCATTTTACCACTTTGGCTTGGGGTTAGAATGTTTTTAGCACTTAGGCCTCACACTTAAACTTAAATTTGTAATCTCTTTATTATTTTGGCTTAAGCTTAAAATCTTCTTAACAATGAAACCTAAAATTAATTTTAAAAATATTTTGTTTAAGGTTAAAAGTATTTGTGCCTAAAGTTGGATTCACACCAAGGGTTAATAGGGATATTTTTATTCCATTGAACCTTTTCTTGATTTGAGGGTTAAAACAATTAAAATATAAAATAAAATTACCTTGGAGATGTTCACATAAAGGAGATAGATAAAATCAACTGACAGGCTTAATTTAAACTTATGTTGAACCGTTCACATAGAGGGGTTTTTAAAACTATACAAGAAGTTTGGGCAGCATGGGGAAATTTAGGATTTCTTTTTCATGCTGCTCATTTTTTTTTGGGGCACATTAGAGATCCTGGGAAATGTTTTCCAGGATGCTTGAAAGAATTTCACCAGTTTGAGAAATTTTATTCTACCCGATAAATTGCTCACAGATTATATAGGTTGATTTCTTTTCATTTTTGCTCAAAATTTTGAGAACTCAACAAATCCTGATGCTTTGAAAGATTTAGCAGAAATTTTTTCAACCAAGCTCTGGAAAAATTCCAGGCAATTTCAGAAATTTCACTTTCTCCAGGAAATCACAAAGCTTGAAAGTTTTTCAATTTTGCCAAAAAATTTGGGGACTCTGGAAAAATTCTGATGCTTGAAAATTTCAGGCATTTGGGGAATTTTTATGCTGTAGATAGTTTTGGACCCCTTACAAAGGTTGAAGAAAGTTTGAACTTATACCCAAACATTTTTGGCACTCTGCAAAAATCCCAAGACTTGAAAAAAAATTGGGCAGTTTTTGGGATTTTTTTCTGCCTGATAACTTAGAACACGTTATGCAAGTTGATTTTTTTTTCCTGCCCATCATTCCAGGTTTTCTCTCACATGAATGTCAATATGTTGAGTAGAACAACATTAGAAACTCTTGTGAACATGAAGGTGTATTTTAACCCTTTGAAATCAAGGGGTCAAACTAACCTCCTTATTCCCCCCTAACTTGATTCCAAATCCAAAAACAATGTCTCTCACCTTTTAGTTTAATCAACATTTTCCATGAATTCATTGCTTTCATGTCAATTTCTTCTTTGTTCTTTTCTTTTTCATTTTCTTTGTGTTATGGAGAGACAACATAGTTGCATGCTTAGTGTAAATAAAACTTGTTTGTTTGCATGGAGATTTTAAAAAGTTTCAAGTTTTTCATGTGAATCAATGGCAAGCCAATTAGTGGACAATTTTTATCTTAGGACTGTGTTAGTGTGTTAAGAGTGGGTTTTTGGTGGCATGCCACATATCATTAGAAAGCTCTCAACGAAAGCTACAACTTTTCTTGAAACCTCACCTCAATTAAAGGTCTTCACAAACAGTTATGGGTTTCCAAAATAGCAGGAATCCCAATTTTGGAATTTCAGGACTCCAGACTCAAGAATCGGAAAAAAAATGACATTTGGGTGCAGCCCTCGTGGCTAGTCATTGAAAATAATATTAGGGGAAGGTGATGGCTTCCCCCAAGTCTAGGCCATGGTGAATCTTATGAGTCCGTGTATGCTCATGGTTCATCTGTGCACCAAAAGTGATGCAACTTTGCACTAACCAACTTGTTTCGCTTGTGCAAATCGATATGAATAATTGACCTACTTGCCACTTGTCCTAATCTCCATCCTAGAGCTCTAGCATGCCCCTCTTACCTCAAAGTGTTACGAGTTAGGGAGTGTACCATAACTTCTTTTTTTTGTTGTTTTCACTTTAGGACTCACTTTTGAATCTTTCAAACAGAATGGGGGTGCATCATCAATGGTGTCCTTTGTTACTCTCCATGTGTGCCCTTATTTAAGGGGATTAACGAAAGACTAAGAACAACTTAAATGTATCCAAGTTAGAAATTTGTGTTAGAATATATGATTTTCTATCTTGAACATTTGAACATTTTTACATTACTATTTGGTGGTGTATGTTGTTAGAAGATGTCCTTGAAATTCTATCTTTGTTGATGCCCAAAATTCTTGTTGATCAATTCGTCGAACGGACTTTTCCTTGAGCCATTTAGAGGACGTGAGGTATCCAAAAATAAAGTGCAATGGTTAGACCTTGCACTTCAGTTATAACTAGCGGCGAAAGGTTTGCCCCTTACAAAGATGGTTTATGCCCATTTCATAGTCATTGTGTAATTCTTGATGTCATCATTTAGTTCCAAATATCCATTTTATTTTTGGTTCAAGCAATTTGAAGGAAGTTCAAGCGGGGATTTGGCGATTGTGCAACTTCCTTTAGGTGACGTCCTAAATACACCCTAAACCCATCCTTGTTTCAATTATGTTTTCGATGTCTTGCATTTCACGTTCATTTAATTATTCATTTTTATTTTATATTTTGTTTCATGTTTGTAGTTTTAGGGAAATTTCAATTATTCATTTTTGTTTACAATGGATTCCGATATTTGTTTGCGGATCGTGCAAAAGCATTTTAGTTTTAACTCGTAGAAATTCACGTTGTTGATCGGGTTTTTTTTTTAGAAAGGTTAAGGATGTAGTTGCATATTTGATTATTCGTTTAAAAGGTTAAACGATTCCTCAATTTATGATTGCTTATAAAGTGGAATTTTAATTTCAATAGTTCATATTTTAAATTCCTATATGGATGGCGAGATAATTTTTGATATACAATGTATTTTTATGAAATCAATAAATTGATGATCATTTTCTTTTCGTGCACTTGAGGTTTACTTTTACTGTTTGCTCATGTTTTATTATTGAAGATTACATGTTGAATGTATAGGTTTTAATATGTTTCTAGCTATGACTATCATACACATTGGTGGCCACTAGATGATTTTATTTTTTAATAAATAACTCTGTTCAATTGTTTAGTGCCCTATAAGTTTTTCTATTCAATGGTCCACCAACGGTTTATGAGATACAATACCTTCAAATATTGTAAATTCTTTTGTTGATACTTTGCACAATTCAATGACATAAAATTTAGTAGATATTTCAAATTTGGTTTTTTAATTTTGCTAGTGAATTGTTTACTTAATGATGTTATGCAATGTTTTAGTTTTGCACCCTTTTTTACGGTTTTTAAATTCTTAATATCTGGTGGCCACTAGGTTTATCTATTGTCATGAATGTTAATTGTTCTTATGGTGAAAAAAAATTCTTATGCAAATTTGTTGTTTCAACACTTTGTTTAGTGCCCACTAGGTTGAAAATGTTATTCTATTTATCTTTAAAATTTCAAAATTCATTGATTTTATTTTCAGACTTTTTCAAAGTCTAAAATTAATTAAATATGTGTTGTTCAAATTGGATAACATGTTCAAATTCCAATTATTCTAATCACATCATTAGATTCCCATTAGAATTTGGATTTAACTTTTAGGTTATAAGTTCTAAAACTCTTGGAATTCTCATATCAATCTAATGTAAAACATAAAATTAATAACCTTTAATCATAACGAAATTGTTGTGAATGTGTGGGTGAACTTGATTCTTGATGTCAAATGTAAGATCTTTAGTTGTAAGCTTTAAGTTCCATAATCAAAAATCCATTAGGACTAAACATTATTAACTAAATCATAAATTATGTGTCAAATCCCCAATCACCCAACACCACCTTGAACTTGTTGTGAAGTATTGTCAAGCCTTAAACCTACGGTGAAGATAATAAATCATAGTTAGTAATGGCATCTATCAAATAGTTGACGAAAGCTTAGTTAAGAAGTGGTCTAAATAGGGATGAATTGCAATTGTGTAGGGTGAGCCAATTTGGTGATCCATTACAAATGGCTATTGTAGTTGCCATATTAGCTTCGAGTTCTTCATATACATCAAAGATATCCCACTTGGAAGGTGAAGAGGTATTTGGATCCATTAAACAAAAGCAAAATCTGCCCCTTGGATCAGAAGGTAATTCGCATAGACACAATTGTGTAAATTTTTTTAATCTAAAAGTTGAATTCATTTTATGTCACTTTGCACCCAATGGAAATGTAAGGCAGTCCAATCGTTCACAAGAAGGTTTTCTAATTCTCACTCATACTGGTGAGGAGGTGTTGGAATGCCTTTGTGATAACTGTCGCAACCCTAGCCTTGGGCTCGCAACCAAAGCAAGGGTTTACAAGGGTGCGAGCCAAGAAGAAAGCCCGGGGTCACATCTCATGCTCTCGGGAGTGCAAAAGAGTGTGAGGGAATGAACCCTCACACTCTCAAGTGAACTCCCATTTTGGGAGTTCGAATCCCAATGGACTCCCGAATCTTCAGAGGGCCAATGTAAGGGCCAAAACACATTGGATTGAAGAGTTATTTATATTAATAAAAAGATATTGAAAAGTAAATGTCTAAAATGGGCTCGCATCACCCATTTGAACGTCTAAAACATAAGTTATGGCCAAAAGAAAGGCTATGAGTCAAATTGGCAGTTTAACTCCCGACCACTAAAAGTTGGGAATCAACCTAATTTTCTTGCATGCAGTTGGCATGCAACATACCATTGCAAAGATCTTGATGAGGGTTATAACTTTTCTTGAGATCTCATCTCAATCAAAGGTTTGCACACGAAGTTATGGGGCCCCAAAGTCGCGAAAGTCCCAACTTTGGGAATTTCGAGATTCCCATTTGGGAGTCTCGGGACAAAATGCCATTCGGATATGGGCCTCATGGAGAAGCATAGAGTATACTATAAGGGGGGAAGGTGGTGGCTTCCCCCAGATCTGAACTGTGGTGAGTCTTGTGAATCCGAATTTGCCCGTGGTTCGTCCTAACACCAAAAGTGCTTCAACTATGCACTAACCAATTTGTTTGGTTTTGTGTAGGTCCATGTGATTGATTAATTGATTGTCATTCTTCCTAGTCCCATCCCGGAGCTCCGGCACATCCCTCTACCCCCAAAGTGTTGCGAGCCAAGGAACATGCCCTAACTCCTTGCTCTTCCATTATATTCACATCAGACTCACATTTGAGTCTATCAAGGAATTTGGGGGCACGTCAATAATGATGTTTGGCACATTGAACGATGCGACCCCAAGTCCAATGCCCAATGTTTGACATTGCAAAAGGACACTAATCACTATTACAAAGAAAAAATCATTTCAAGGGGAACATAATGGGGCATTCTTGCTTTTTGTTATGTTGGTAATTGGAGTGTTGCCAAAGGTGTGATAATCGAACTACACAAGTTTTGGTTTTGTCATGATGATCGGAATTGTTGTGTTGGAAGCATCGGAAGAAAGTACGCAATTGGAAGGTCGATTGTGCTTTCTTTATGGCTTGTGTAGGAAGGAATAGATCTCACCCAAGATGAGGTGACAACATTGGAAGAAGTTGGTTTTTTCCTCTCCGAGAAATCGAAATGTCACCTTAAAAAAATATTTAGTGATGATGCATCTATTCTTGTCAATAAATCGGTGGATGCAAATAACTAGCCAAAAACTCGAAATGGGAAAAATATTCATTGTGCTTCAGTATTCAAGACTTCTACTCAAGAACAAAACAAATGGGAGATCAAACATGTTCTTTTGGCAAACATCTTACCACTCGCCAATGTTCCTTCTTTTAGATATGGAAGAATATGTAGAATCATTTCAAGTCCAACTGAAAACCAAAAACAATATGAAGTTGTAATTGGCAATTTCCATGCTTGCATTTGCATAGATTTTGTGTTAATGATGATAGGCTCATTGGGTGCGTTGTAAGCACTTATATTACATCTTGCAACATGTGATGTTATGTGGGCTAATGGAAATGTACATTCATCATCTAACTTGGAGGTGGAACAAAGTCCATAAATTAACCACTAGGGCTACAGTGGTGGAATAGTTAGATAAAACCACTTTTCGTTTTCTAATTCCTAAGAAGTAGAAGTGAATTTTTCTTTAGTTGAAGTAAAGTAGTTTCAATTTGATACTTGTTGGCTAGATGTAAAAATGTTTGTTCAACTAAAGTAGTTTGAAATTCTAATGTTTTTGGATGATGTACATACACAATTTTTTTTTTTTACTAATATTTTAAAGTTAATATGTTCTATTTTATTCAACTTGATTGCCATACATAAATTTATTTTTTAAATCACAAATTGAATATGTGTGTCACAAAATATATTGTAAAAATTTCAGCCAAACTATTTCCAATAATTATTAAACATCACCAAAAAATAAATAAATAAAAATTTGTCTTTTAGCATGAGCCTTTATGATTCAACACTAAAAGTTCTAAAACTCTAAAGGGTGTTGACATTTGGGTTCCCAAGAAAATACTTCAAATTCATATACCTTTGGCCAAAATATATAAAACTTGTACAAAATAGTTTTGAGCAAAATATTTCGATTTAAGTAATTTGCGTTGAAGAACATTTGAATTCACATATGGGGAACACCACATTGAAATCAATCTCATTTTCTCCTTTTGATTTGTTGGTGCTTGTCATAAGTACATTGTTATAAAAAACACTTTCACAATCTTGAGACATACCCTATTTTTGGTCAATAAGGGGAAAGTTAATTATAACCCACTAAAGTACTATAAACTTGGAGCGAATGCTTAATCCTTTAAATCCTTGTTCATAAACATGTGGTATCCAAACTTCTTCAACAAATAACATTTTTCATCCAAAAAGTTCATATATTATTCATCCATCCATATAAACATGGCAAAATATTTTACCACATTAATAAAGATTTTATCCAATGTGGCAAAAATATTCTTGGTATATTCCATCCACATCATCAAAAAATGTTTAGAAATATTCCTCCTGTTCACAAGTTCACACTCATGTTCACAAGCTCACAATGTAGCATTGTTGTAGTTCATCTAGTCACACATTGAACTTAGGAATGGGGACACCCTATGACAAATTCAAATTAATACCTAGAAGTAGGCTTATGGACATAGGAGATTTAAATTTTTTTGGGATAGTCCTAGGGGAGTCATGGTTCTTGTTGTGGTACCCCAACCATGAATATACCCACTTCTTCATTATTATGCATTAATTTTTAAATTTTGCATTATAAAAGTGGGTTTGAAGTAGATTTTTAAAAATGCAAGTAGCTTTTAAAACCTACTTTTTGTAATGTAACATTTGATTCAAGTATGTGTCAAGTGTATATTCTATCCAAGATAAAGTAATTTTTTTTTTTGGTGAAGCCTTTGAATATACAATGATCTTCATGCTATAACTTCATACATGTATATTTCATTAAATTTTTTAATGAAAAAGTAGATTTGAACACCATGATCTGTTAATTTTTAACCTACTTATTTTTTACCTTTATTATTTCAAAAATTTTGAAATGTTATAGTTGATTCGCAATAAACCCAATTGAGGGCTCAATAGTTTCAAAATGAAATTTACTTTCTTGTGTTTTCGTGAAAAACTAGCCTTTTTGAAATTTGATATTTTTTTGGCAACTTTTTTTGTATACTTCACCATGCTGTCACCCATCATATTTAATCATTGAAATGAAAAAATTCAATGTTTCACAATTCTATAATGGGTTTTGTTGGTATTTTAAATCTACTTGTTTCAATTTTGACAAGGCAATCATTGTTCATTTTATCTTGCTTACACTTTAAATCTTAAATTTAAACCTTAAATTCATGGACACATTAGTTCTCAATGTTGTACAAGCTTTTTCCCCATTGATTAGACTCTAAGGTGGAGTTTGAAACTTGTGTAAAAGCAACTTGTTCTTGTTCAAATTAGGTGTTTGAAATTGTTGAGTTCAATGCACACTTGTTGGAACTTCGTGGGGTTTCTTTTTGAAGTATAATCCAAGCCATTTTTGAAAGACCCATTTTTGCCAAAAGATAGAAGTCTAGCCAAGAATAAATATAGCTTTAACTAGGAAGAGATATAGGTTTTGCTAAGAAAAGATAGCAAGGGTAGGTAAGGGATTGTTGTTAATTGGTTCAGTTTAGGGTTTAAGCTAAGAGGTAGGTCTATAGAATAGGTAGGTTAGTAGGGTAACAAGGTGGGAAGGTAGTATGGAAGGTAAGGGTTGGGAAAAATTTGGCACCAAAAAAAAAGGTCAAAGGTTAGTAGGCAAAAAAATTGACTGTGGTAAAATGTTGGTTAATGTAGGGTGAAGAGGCGGGTGAAAAACATAGCCCATCCTGTGGACAGAACAGTCAACTAGTGTAGTCATGGAGGTTGGTTCACTTTAGCCTTTGACAATGTTTGGTAGGCATGGGATCCATTGATGTTTTAGTTTTTTATATTGCATTTACAAATGTCGAAGTATGGGTGAATGTAATTCTTACACAGTCAATTGTGTTTATTCATTGCGTACACCAACAAAACAAATATTTTCATCATATTTTGAACTGTGTTGATATTGCATTACCTTCATCCAAAAATGCACTTCCTTGTTGTGGAAATGAATTCATTGGCAATACTTGAATCTATAACCCCATGCTACATTACCTATATCCACTAAAGGAATCTTCACCGTGAGAATAACAAAAAAGACAATACCTACATCAAAATGGCAAATCCCTCGCTGGAAAGGTTGTGGGATGGGCAATACCCTCATACATCACAACAAAAAGTCATTGTGTCCCATGTAATATGTGAAATTTTATGCAATATGAAAAAGTTTGTTCACTAACCTTAAACTATTATACATTAATTGTTTGAACTAGTATGGTGTTACTACTACACAAAGAGTTTAAGTCCACTACTGAATTCACTAGGTTTTGTAGTGAATTAGGTGAATTTCAATTCTAATGAATTCTTAGCGAATTCGTCAATTGCGTAGTGTTTAAGGACAAGTTGATACGAAGAAATAAATTCATTAACATGTGAACAACTTTTTTAAAATATATTTTTTAATTATTTAATCGAGGTAGTTTAGTATTAATTATTTAATTCGAATTATTTCATTCATTCAATTTTTTAAAAATTGAAAGTTTTAAAAAGATTCGAACCCATCTACCTAGGTAGGTAGACAACTAACACCTACTTACTTGTGTAAGTAGGCAAATAGGTAGGAAAGGGAAAATGTAGATGGAATGAATAGCCAAAAAAATTTCATTCATGTTGCAATTTCCATTTAAGGTCAAACGTTTCTTCACTCATCCCAATTGGCATATGCATTTTTGTGTGAATAATCAAGGGACATCATGTTCTTTATATAGCTTGTGAGATGAGATTTAAAGACAAAACATATGGATTAATCTTTTTACGTGCACTTTAATTTTAAATTGAAATGCAACTCAATTTTTTCCAAAAACCAACTTTAATTAGTAATATTTTTCTCATATTATGTCCAAATGAAATGATTAAAACTTCATTCTGAATTGTTTTCCAAAATCTACCCACAAAAATTATATAAATAAATAAATAAATACTTGAATTGAAGAAAATTGCATGTAAATCTTGCATTTCAATACATTTCAACAAGACATTTTTTTTCTTTAACCATCGTTATCTTCTTCATACTTTGTCCAAATGAAAAAATATTAAAAATATGAATTTTTTTTGTATTACGTAGTAGGTTTTTATTATGAAATTTGATAAAAATGGTTCATAAAATATGACGTATGAACATATAATAACGTTATTTTCAAAACCATTCAATATTACATAATGTATTTAAGAAATATAATACATTTAAATATGGTATATTAAATACATACATGTTAATTTTTATATTATAATATGAATTCGATTATATAATTATAAAATATAAGATAATTTGAAAATATAAATAATTAAAGAAATGAATAAATTATAAATAACTTTTGTATTTTATTCATTTTATTCACAAATATTTTTATTAATATATCATATAATAAATAAATATGGTCATATATTATATATAAGTGATCTTATATGATAAAACTATTGGATCACAAAAAGTATATTTTCATGGATGGATATTATGTTTTACATTTTAATCAAGTGAGGCCCACAATAAAATATTATTTAGTTTTAAAAAATTTATATAATATGTTATGTATTTTATATCTTATATACATATGATATATTATAAACTATATATTATATTTTTTATGTTAAAAATATTGAATTTTGATTTTGTTTTGTTATAAACACATTTGAACAGATTATTAAATAAAGGCACAAAATAAAATCTGACTTACTTTTCAGAATTAAAATAATATTTTATTTAAATAATATATAATTTGAAAATTTTAGTCAAGAAGAGATACAGGTTTTGCCATTGCAAAATGAGTGAGGTAGGTGGGTAAATGCGGTAGTTGGGTGAGCTGGGGTAATACTAGGTGAAAAAAAATTGACTGTTGGAGGGTGAGCAAAAAACTTTTTTGACTCAACCTTTGTGACTGCGGGAGGTTCAATAACTGGGATGAACAGTAGTTCATCCCAAACGGAACTGGTGCAGTCATGGGGGCTGGGTCATGCTACCCCCCAACTACCACAGCTTTTCCAGCCTTGTTTTCTGCAAGGATGTACATCACATGGTCTATAAATACAATATAGAAAACTACAAAGTTAATGGTTCTGATGCCCATAGCTTACCACAATTTTCAAGCCATGTTTTCTGCAAGGACGTACAGCGCACGGTCAATAAATATATAACAGATAGGAAATCAACGCTGCCCATGCACATTGCGTACCAGACCTTTTCCGGCCTTCTTTTCCGCAACGACGTACATCGCAAGGTCTATAAATACAATACGTTTCCAATGCCCATGGCCTACCACTCCTTTTCAAGCCTTCCTTTTCTGCAAGGACGTACACCACATGGTCTATAAATACATAACAGATAGGAAATCAATGTTGCCCATGCGCATTGCCTACCACACCTTTTCAAGCCTTCTTTTCTGCAAGGACGTACACCACATGGTCTATAAATACATAACAGATAGGAAATCAATGTTGCCCATGCCCATGGCCTACCACACCTTTT
>Ga0209611_10002516_pt1 | contig 32258 bp, 29 predicted proteins | sample S1TSphgellanicum_3_FD_187693 | JGI IMG/M metagenome (GOLD analysis project Ga0209611, IMG submission 187693) | Host-associated microbial communities from peat moss isolated from Minnesota, USA - S1T2_Fc - Sphagnum magellanicum MG (SPAdes) (version 2) | ecosystem: Host-associated > Plants > Peat... | reverse complement strand
CCTCCCCCAACACCCCCTCCCCTCCCCTCCCCTCCCCTCCCCACTCCCCAATCCAAAAGTTGAAATTGTCAACCCCTTCTCACCTTGTCTTTTTCCAAAACCGCCCACACAGTCAGGGTGACTTTATGGACCACTGGAACTCAGGGCGAAAAGATTATTAGGGTGTGAGACACCCTGTGAAACTACTGGTGCATTTACACATAAATGTGGTGAGTCACCCTCTCTTTCACCCCCTATCCCCTCTCCTTTGGGTCCTAGTTGTTTCATTTTGTAAAATTTCATTCCCAGTTACGCATTTGATGCCTTATTATGTCGAAACTGGCTCTTCTCAACCCCTAATTGCCTGACTTTATGGATAACTCTAATGAAATATTTCTACGTACTTGTACGATTTGGAACATGTATGTTTCAAATCTAGATTATTTGATGGTCCAAATCTTGTTTTGGGATTGAAAACTAAAAATCCTTAGAAATTGATTTCCTTTCACATCGTCATATATACAAACAACTTTGTGTTCACTCACTTGCATCTTTATCCTAATACATTGATGGGCTAGTGAAATCAATAAAGGATCAAAATGCCATATCATTGGCTAAGTTATATATGCCAACCATATTGGCCAAATTGTTGATGAAATATCATGTGACTTTAGACAACGATTTCAGGTCCAGGGACCAATGAATTCAAGCAATCTTATTGGTCAAAAGCTTTAAATTGATCCCAAGGCCTTTAAAACAAGGGTCCAGGACCAAAAAATGGCAAATTGAGGCTAAATGTGCATGGCACCTGTTTTGGAGGGAAAATCAATTGGTTCGAACCAAAACACAGTGCTAAAAGGAGAGCTCCTGAATTGGAGAACTAGAATCAGGCTAGGGACCAAGGTACAGTCCGGTGTTGGGTGGTTTTCACTCTTTTGTGAGAACCTTCAAGGTTTTCAGTCCAGTTCTCAAAATGAGAACCAGAGGTTTTCACATAAAGTGATAACCTTTTTGAGAACCTGAACTTTGGTTCTCTCCCAAGTGAGAACCGACTTTTTGAAAACCTTAAAGGTTATCAGTTGAATCTTTTTTATAACCTTTAAGTATATTAAAACATATGGGCTTCGGTTTTCAGGGTGTTTACCATGAAGTCAGGAAAACATGGCACTAGTACCTTGGGTTTGGTTCAAAACAGGGTGAGATTTTTAAAAACCTTTGAAAAAATACATTAGCTTTTAATGGAGGGTCAAAGTAAGAAATGCATCACTTTTTGTGCCAAATTGAGTTTCATCCAGTTTTGACCTTGTCTTTCATTTTTTTAAAGGCTTTTGTAAATCACAAGCGAATTTAAGATCAAAACTATGTATGTTTATTACATAGATATGAAAATATATGTTCTTGTTTACATAAATATTTTCTCACCTTTTTATTTTTTATGTATAATTAGTATGTCACATCATTATGTTACCATGGACTTCACATAAATTATATTGAAACTTTTCAAAACAAAAATCTCAATTCTTTTCACAATTTTATTCCATGAAATTTTACATTCATACAACAATTTATTTTTATCAAGTGAAAATGTTTATGAAACTCACAAACATTCATTTGTATACTAACCAAAAAGAAATTAAAGAAAATATTTTTTAAAATTTACATTCTCCATGGCTCCTCATGACATCATTTCACATGCATAATAAGGTGACAAAAACTTTTCACATAAATTACCATATGTGAATCAATGCACATTAATTTGCCAAAGGTTTTTCACATGATTTTTCACATAAATTATCATGTGACAATCAATGCATATTAATGTGTCAAAAACTTTTTACACGATTTTTCACATAAATTATTATGTGACAATCAATGCACATTAATGTGTCAAAAAAAATTTACACAATTTTTCACATAAATTATTATATGAAAATTAATACACATTAATGTGCCAAACACTTTTCACACGATTTTTCACATAAATTATTATGTGACAATCAATTCATATTAATGTGTTAAAAACTTTTCACATGACTTTTCATATAAATTATCATGTGAAAGTCAATGTACATTAATTGAAATTATGATCAAATCAATTCAACTAAATCATCAAATTTAATTGTAATAATTACATAAATAATAATCTAATTACATCAAATTACATCTTCACTGTTGCTACATATATTTTCACTACTTCTACATGTACAACTACTATAATTATCTTCAACATTGTGCATTAAATGTTGAGTTTCAACATTTTATATGCAAATTTAATAAAATTTCCTTACTTTGCAAACCTCATACAAAGAGAGGATAGGGATGTAAAAGGACCCAAGATAAGGTAAAAATAAGCTGATTTTAAAGAAAATTTTAGTGTTCAATTAGGTTTTAGTTTGGGTGGCACCAACTTCTTCAATAGTTCCTTCAAAAGGAGCTTCAGGAAGAAGCTTTGGGATTTTCCACAAAAGGGGAAAGTTTTAATTTATTCAACTAAAATCTCAATATAAATTATATATAATTTAAAAGAAATTCTGAAATTTTTAATGTTGAAAACCAGCTTCTAAAAACCATCACTGAAAACTGGTGTTGTAATTTTCATGAGAACCGACAAGACTAAAAACCATTGGAATATTTTTTTCCAAAAACCTAAAACCCTTAAAGGTTATCAAAATCTTTTTTTCTTTTATTAATAATGAGAACCTTAAAGGTTCTTTAAAATGGCTATGAAAACTTGAACTGGCTGTTTTTGCCCAACTCTGGTACAATCCAGCTCAAGGATTCAATTTGCTTCAAATCAGTCCAAGTTGGATCCTAGGAAATTGGACCCTGGTCTAAAGTGGGCCTAAATATGTCATTGGCACTTTGTTGGCTTTGCCTACCAAGGCAAGGATATTGTGTTTAGATTCATTATAAAGTATAGTCTGTAAACCCATTTTGCAAGCAAAATGATCAAATAAGCAAAAGACTAAAGTGTTATGTATCAAAGTCCATTTTGTCCACTTCTACCCATCAATTATTTTTAAAAACAAAATGTGCCCCAACACTGAATAAGTGGGGTGTTCTTTGCAAGGGGCGTTAGCCCATGCCAAAAATGGTGATGAAGTCTTTTGGAAAGAGAAATTTCATGCAAAATGAGAAGGCCCAAGCATGCACTCAAGGTGCCTTGTTTTTTTTCATTTTTCCCAACTTCCCAATGTGTTCGCACTATGTTCCTTTCAAGTTCCCAATATTTTCCCCAACATTTTTTCCATACCTCCTCACTTTTATATGCCTTGGAAAATGGTGTCCTCCTTTCACCTATATAGGTGGGCCAAAGGGGAAGAACTGTATAGTTCAAAATAGAGCCTTTTGTTTTGGGGAGTTTCCATTATTTATTTATTTTGGAATGAAGGGCCAATCAAATTGGCACGTTGTACAAAAAAAATAAATTGGGAGGCACCTCATTTAATTATTAGGAGAGCTGACTATTTTTCCAAATTTATTTCCCTGTCATTAGCCTAGGCCAAAAGGTAACCAACAGTTTTGGAAATAAAAATTGCATGCAGCCAATGGGAAGGTGTAGCATCCATTTAGGCGCCTCAACTTTTTAATTTGGGTTTTGGGGGGAGGGGGAAGAGGTTTTTTTTTTCATGAGTTGCTGATGTGTTCTTATCATGTTCCCAAGTTGTTCCCCAAGTTCTCAATGTGTTCCTCAAGGGTGTTCTTAATAGCACCTAAGATCAAACACATATGTTTGGCCCAAAATCCTCCCCTTCTCACCTATATAGCTAAGGTGTTTGTTGCAAAGAGTAATAGCCCAGGCGAAAAATTGTGGTAAACCTTTTTGAGGAGAGAAATTTCCTCTAGCCAATGGGAAATGTAATCATGCTTTCAAGGTGCTTTGGGTTTTTTCCTTTTAAGTTTTGGGTTTAGGGTTGGGAGGTTGCAGGTTGGAGGGGAGGTTTTTTATTTCAAGTGTATTTGGTGTGGAGAGTGGACTATCAAGAGGGGACACTAGACTTTCCATGCAAGTCTTCTTGGGGGCGGCCAGGGAGGCAAGAAAGAAGGATTTATTTTCCTTTCAGCCATTAGAGGGCCCAAGGTGCCTTGCTTTTATTTCTTTTAAGTTGGGGGGGGGGATAAGGAAGATTATTTTTTCAGTTTTCCTGTTTTCCTAATGTGTTCCCATGATGTTCCTTTTAAGTTTCTAATGAGTTCCCACAATGTTCCCCAAGTTCACAATGTGTTCCCCAAAATGTTTTTCATATAAACACCTCACTTTTAGCCCATATGCGTTGACACTTTCACCTATATAGGTGGGTTCAAGGGGAGTAACTATATACATCAAAATAGAACCTTGTATTTTGAAGAGCCTCCATAGTTTCATTTTTTTGGAACAATGGGCCAATCAAATTGGTTTTGGCCCAGAATTTTGGCACAGTTTGTTGATGAGAGCAAACATTTCGAAGGATTCACCAATCCCGAATTACCGAATCAAGCACGTATGAACACCCATTTCTTTATATAAGTAGATAGTAGATTAAGGGATTTTGGCCCCTAGGTAATAGGTTTATTTTTATATGAGGATTTTTGAAAGAGGATATTTTGGCTTGCGTTGAAACTTGAGATTAGTTATAGTGTTATAAAATCTTGGAGGATTTTGGTTTGTTTTAGAGGATTTTTTGAAGATTATAATTTTGCATGGTGAAATATGTGAGTTTTCATAATTCTTCTTTTGCCTTAAGATACTTTTTAAATGTAAATAGCAAGGCCACAGTCTGACACACTCCTTGTTCTGCCTTGTTTGAGCAAAGTTTGCTAACTTTGTGTATAACCACCCTTTTCTAAGTGAAATAAGGGTTTTGGGGTTGGAATCGTTGCTCAAACATAAGGTAACTTTTATTATATAGTTGCTGATATTGGTGTTGAGAATAACTTTGGACAAAACAAAATCAAAGGAAGCAGAAGAGCAAATCACATGATTTTGCAAAAAATATATATTATACGAACATGCACAAGGAAACTTTGATTAACATAATAGCATGCACATGGACTCCTTCTCCTCCTCCCATCTCCTCCTCGACAACAATGATATTTCCTACTTCTCGAATGTGGAGGGAACCAAATTCACCTTAAAAAAAAGAGTATGGTCCAAACATCAAAAATCCAAAGTCCAAACCTCAAAAGCCCAACCTATGCAAAGACAAATATAGGTATTGATCGGTGTTGATGTTGCCTCGAACAAGATTCAAAGGGACGCGGAATCTCTTTTTTGAAAGAGCGGTGGGACGGCCCAAAAAGGTCCAAAAAACAAAATAGCCGCATAGTTGACACAGAATCTCTATCTCGAAGATGGAGAGAAAGAAAGAATCAGGGAGGGGGGATGGGGGGAGGGAGAGGAAAAAATATATATAAAATAGACACATGTTGCTATTCAACCACAATGTCTGGTGGATACTACAAAACATCAAAAAAATTGTCACCAAAAAAGCTTGATAGGTTGCAATACTTGGGTAGAAGTAAAGTAGCAAGATATCTATTGGTTAAGTAAAAATGCAGCTATGTACTTAATACCTAGCTCTAAAGGGGTGGAGAGTTTGGTAATAATGTTTAGACCTCTAATGCAAGTGGTATCAAATATTGAACAATTTTGTCAAAAGAATCAAAACTAAGTATTTCAAAGAAATTGGGGGCAAGCCCTTGATGAGTGGAGTTTTTGGAGATAATTTCATAATTTTTAGACAAGAAATTGAACTTTGAATAATTTTTTCATTGGAAATTACTCATAAATTTTAAAAGAGTCTAGTCTTGTCACAATTGAGCTCTATTGTCGAGGTCCTATTCACACTTGGGCCAGTGGCAGAGGCCATATTGAAATGTGTGCATTTTCTGACCATTGAAGCACACCCATTGCTACTTGTCCTTTCTGAGTCCTCATCCACCTCATCCTTGTCCCCCCCAAAAAACTTTTAATCCCAAAAGAATCCACGAGGTTATGTGGTAGGTATGAATGTGCACTAGATTCAATAGATTCAATAGATTCAATAGCCCTCGTGTGCACCCGTGCACTAGATTCCAGAACCTTATTATTGTGTTTGTAGATTCACCCCCACACGACCCACCCATCCCTTCCACCCACCCACCCAACTCCAATCCTTCGCTACAATAAAAGAGGAAGAAGAGGAGGTGCAATTTGCATTCCATTTTGTTGCTATTGTTGTAGATTCAACCCACCATCCATCATCTTTTGCTACCTTCAAAGAGGAAAAGAAGAAGAAGAAGAAGAAGAAGAAGATTTGCAATCCATTTTGTTGTTGCAGATTCACCATCAGCCCACCCACCCATCATCATCACTTGCTACCTTAACATAGTAGGAAGAAGAGGAGGAGAACTTGGAGATAGATTTGCAATCCATTTTGTTGTTGTTGTTGTTGTTGTTGCAGATCCACCACCAGCTTACCCATCCATCCATCATCCTTTGCTACCTGCAAACAGGAGAAGGAGCAAGAGGAGGAGGAAGAAGAAGAAGAAGAGGACCTGAAACCAGTTTTCTTCAACTGTCAAAAAACAAATTTCCAGCAGTTTTTTTTGGGTCTGAGGTGAGTGAGGGGAAAACTTTGTCACCCACAAAAAGCTTGAAGAAGATTTTGCAGTCTTTGTTTGAAACCAACTGGAGGGGACGAGGGTTTTTGTTGTGTTTTGAGGTTCTTTTTAAGGTGTCTTGATTTTCAAAGCTCCAAAAATCTGAAGTGGTGTGAGCTTCTTTTCTGGAATGCACCGGTCTCCTCTTCTAACTTGTAACCTGAGCTGAAAATCAGAGCTCAAAGTGTTTTAGAGCCAGATGCAACCCACCAAAAAAAGAAAAAGAAAAAAAGTTTGTCTTTCTTCTCTCAAAGTTTTTGAAATCTCATGATCTAGTGTGGGAGCTTGGGCTTTCTTGTGCAGGGCTCAGCAGCAGCTGCACACAAGGATTATTGCTCTTCTGCTGCTGTGATTCAGTGAGAAAATATGACGGACCGTGTTGTTGCTGTATTCCACACTGAGTGCTGCTCTTCCTCTGCCACTGCTGCCTTGGGTGCTGGAAAAGCGCCCTTCATTACTGGGGTGGACGCTCCAAGGATGCAGCAGCAGCAGCTGCTATGCAAGAAGAATGTTCTTGTTCAATCTGCCGATAATATGCTGCATCTGCAGCAACAGCAATCAATGATGGGTGTTCATGGGTCTTCTGCCTCCTCACCATCTACAAAAGTCTTGTTTCAGCTGTCTGTCAGGAACTCAAAGAACTCGGAATCAAAGAGCAAACACCAGAGAAGCTCATCATCATCAGCATCTCATACTCGCTTCAACTCAACAACATCAGTATTGGTTGCAGATCCAGCAGCAGCAGCTGTGAAGAAGAAGGGACGTGAGAATCCTCCTACTTCTGTCAATCATCATCTTGCCTCTCCTGCAACCACAACAAATGATCGACAACGAGGCAGCAGTGGAAAGATGAAGAAGGATCAACAACAACAACAACAGAAGCAGCAGCAGCAGCAATTCCTTGGTGACGCTCTGTTGTCGAATTCTCCTGACGAATATGAGAGAATGTTGATGAACTTGATTGACCAGCTTCATGGGATTCGCTTGCATGCCTTGGCACTAGAACAGTGGCATGCTCCTGAGCTGAAGAATGTGCACAGGTAGGTTGTAGTTTGTACCCATTTCACCAGAATCATCCTCATGGGAGCACTTTGTGAAATCCATGATTTCTTGGGAATCAGTAGTCTAGTGTCTCAAAGTTGACAAGGATTTTTTGGATTCATGCCCATTGCCAAGTTCTAATCTTTTCTTTCTCTCACCTCCTCTGGGCATGCTGTGTTGATGTGCAGACGCTATCAAGAGAGTGCAAGAAACCTTCTGCACTATGTGGCATTCCGGTCTCTGGACATAGCTGGCTTGCAAGAGACTCTCACCTCACTTGGTCTCTCGAGCTTAGATAACTGCGAAGCTTCCACAATTGCGAGTGTGAACTCTGTCATCTCTTCTCTTCGATCTTTACTCTATGCAGCTCAGTTGGATTCTTCTCGCTTCCTTGGTGAAGGTGCAGCAGCTGGTGGTGGTGGCAGTTATCCAAATGGCATTGGAATCATGTCACTCTCAACAAAGGATTCAGGACTAGCAGCAGCAGCAGCAGCAGAACATGGCAATACATCTGAGTGGACATCAAAGCTTTCCTCTGAGATGTTGCAGTGTGCTACCCAAGAGCTTTCATGGCCATTTGCTGCTGATCAAGCTGGCAACAACCTCTTCAGCAATGCACAAGAGTTGTTGGGTCCATTTTCTTCGCAGAGGGAAACACACATCATGGTGACACTTCCCTCAGAATCTGCTTTGGAGGAGGACACTCTGATACAAACCTTGATCAAAGCCGGCATGAATGTCGCAAGAGTGAATTGCGCACATGATGGTCCTGAGACATGGTTGAAGATGATACGCAAAGTGCGCAACTTCTCTCAGCTCTTGGAATCACCATGTCGAGTGATGATGGATCTTGCAGGACCCAAGCTCCGCACAGGTCCCATGAGACCTGGTCCATCTGTGCTGAAGCTGAAACCCTTCAAAGATGAAACTGGAGAGGTCACCAGTCCAGCAACTGTTTGGATTGCAAATGAAGGTGTGAAGCCACCTCCATCACCAGCAGCTTCAGAAGAAGAAGACAACAACAGTCGAATTGTGAATGCCAACATACCCATCACAGAAGAAACTCAAAACTGGCTGAAGAAGATTGCAGTGGGTGACATCTTCAAGTTCAAGGATCGAAAAGGCAGACAACGTGAACTTCTGGTGGTGGCAAAAGCTGGAGCTGGAATATGGGCTGAATGCAGTGACACTTCATATTTAGAAACTGCAACAGAGTTTGTTGTTGTTGGAAGCAGAGGTGCAAAGAAAGCTCGACTACATGTGGGTGAGCTTCCCAAGATCGAGCAAGCCATTGTTTTAAGAGCTGGTGACAAGCTGGTTCTCACAAGAGACAACAATGTCTTGGGCACTCCTGCAGTCTTGGACAAAACAGGCAATGTGGTGGCACCCGCTAGAATGGCTTGCACACTGGAGCAAGTCTTTGAAGCTGCCAAAGCTGATGATCCCATCAAGTTTGATGAAGGCAAAATCACAGGCAGAATTTCAGCTGTGTCAAGCTCTGAGATCCTTGTTGAAATCACAGATGCGGGTGGAGATCACAAAGGACGCAAACTGAGAGGAGAGAAAGCCATCAACTTACCTCAAACTGATCTTGCAGTTTGTGGATTGACAGCCAAGGATGCAACTGATCTGGAATTTGTTGCTGCATATGCAGATATTGTAGCTCTTTCCTTTGTCAATGGACCTTCTGATGTGCAATGCCTGCAAACTGAGCTCTGCCACATCAGAGAAAGACATCAAGAATCTTCTTCTTCTTCTTCTTCACAAACCAGTCTTGGGATTGTGTTGAAGATTGAGACAGAATTGGGATTTCAGAGATTGCCAGCATTGTTGTTGCAAGCAATGGAGATGGACAACAGTGTGGGAGTGATGGTAGCTCGAGGAGACATGGCTGTCGAATGTGGGTGGCAAAGATTGGCAGAAATGCAAGACCAGATTTTGATTACATGTGAAGCTGCACATGTGCCAACCATCTGGGCTACGCAAGTGCTCGAAGGCATGGCAAAATCTGGCATTCCTTCTCGCGCTGAAATCACAGATGCTGCATCTGCTTCCAGGTAAACAAACTAACTGGTTGGTCGGTTGGTTGTTGTATGTGTTAAGTTTTTCAGTTGAACATTAGACAAAAAGAAATTCGATTTTCTGTGTGAATGTCTTTAGTTTCCAGTCACAAATTGAAAACTATTTTATTTGATTGAAAGCTTACCAAAGTTTTGTTTCTTTGTTTTGCAACAACAGGGCCGAATGTGTAATGCTCAACAAAGGGCCGCACATAATTGAAGCTGTGAATAGCTTGGATGATATCCTACGCCGGGAAGCTTTCCATCGACGGAAGAACCATGCAATCATGCATCCGCTTTCCCATTTTCAAAATTATCACTAACACATTTCAAAAGGGCTTGAATTTGTAGCAATAGAAATTCATTCATCAATCCAGTAATCAGATCTCTGTTTAGTGTTCTAGAAGCAAAATTTTGTATGATGCATATTCAAGAACGTGTACAGGACAAATGACTGGATAGAAATCTATGAGAGACTTTCTGACTGAAACGGCAGTATGGTAGTGTTGAGATTGTCCGGTTGAGATTTGAGAATCCAAAAATATTTTCAACCATGACAGACACCATGTACACTTCCGAAATTGAAATTCAAACTTTCATTATTACTAAGATGACACACTTTTTACATTAGACTTTTTGTGACATTTGATGAATCACAGAGGCTTTCATTTAGATGGAAAAATCATGATGTGGCTGGAGATGATCTTTGTGTTTTCATCAATACCTGAGTGCCAGACCCAGAATGCTGACACCCAGTTGCAAAGTAGAGAACAATAGGCGCACAATTGAAACTTGGCAACAAACTGGTGAAATTGGAAAAAAGCTTCATATTCCAGTTGCTTCAAGGTTTCTCCTTTTGTGCACATAATAAATGCTCATGCACAAATATCCTTTCTCCCCATTCAGAGATCGCACCATACATCCTCATGAATGTGCACCTCTGGTAATGCTTTGGTGTTCAGTCAAATATGAAGTACTTTTCTTCTTCAAACTTCAAAGCCAAACAAATGTAGAAGAATTGTATGACTTTTTCTTCTGGCCATACTTATGAGAGAGAGAGAGAGAGAGAGAGATTTGTTCCCCCCTCACCACCATTGTGTGGTCAAAATGATGTGAGGGATCTGCTGGCCAGAGAGTGGCAGTGAGGGTTTTGCTACAGTTTGAGTGGCCATGGCAGTGGTTTTGCTGCCACTACTGCCATTGCTTCCTTGTGCTCACTTGTTGGCACCACGCAAAAAGAGGAGAGAGAGATAGGCAATGAGGGACAAAGAAGAAAAATTTGCAGTCAGGGGCCCTCAGGAAAAAGAAAAGAGCGGTTCTAGTTCCATTTCAATAAAAAGAGGCCTGGTTGGAAGTCCAATTGCAATTCCATTAGGAAGATTAGTTATAAATCTTCTTTCTAGATTTTCAGGGCACGGTGGGACATATGAGAGCAACCACTTTCTAAAGCAAAGGAGGAGGATAGTGATGCCAACAGTACCAACATCAACAAGCAACAAAACAACGAAGGTGAAGAGGCTAAAGGAAGGTGGGTTTTGTGTTTTTTGCTTTTCTTTAATTTGGGTTTTGTTTTGTGGTGGGTCCTTTTTTTTTACATTTTTGTCAAGCCCAAAAAGTTTTTTTATCACCAGGAACTTGATCATTACTTACAAATTAAGCACAATATAAAGGTTCTACCACAAAGAGAGAAACTTTACCACAATCTTGGTTTTTGTCATAGTCCTAGCGAAATAGCAAAGGAAAAAAGAAAAAATAGGAATTAAAAGAAAAAAGGAAAAAATGCATTGTAAGTGTGAACATGTGAATACATAATGACTAATCATTCACCAATAATATGTTTTTTAGGGTGGTTTTTTTTAAAGCAAAAGATTGAGTTTAGGGTGTTTTTTATTATTGACGCTAGGTATTATTTTAGTTGGGTATTCCGGAAAAATAAAAGGTTACAAGTTTCTCGGCCCCTAATTTTTGCACAATAGTTTTCAAAAAATATATAAATTGTGTTAAACCCAATAAAGTAAGGATGATGGTGTCCAAGGTTATGGCAAAGTTAAAGTTCAGCTATCCTTTGAATAGGACTTGCCTATTTGTGACAGTTCATTATCTTTTTCCTTTTGATCTATCTAGTTTTATGTGATTAATTCTAGATAAGTTAAAAATTACCGTGTTAAAATAGACAATCTTTAAAACATGTGGACTTATTTGCAATTGCACTATTAATAAACTTCTTTCCTCATGAGCACAAAACATCACATGTCCCCTAGTTCATCATGTCTCATCAAATTTTGTAATTCACATCACCCATTTTCCCTTTCACACACCACGACAACCCCATTCTCCATCCCCCTTCCTATGCAAACCATGCACCACCCACCAACCCCCCATACCATTTTAATAGACCACACACCACCCATTAGCCCCCCATCAACCCCAACCCTTATGTGAATGTGGAACCCCAACCCAACACTTTTCCAATCCTTCTAAATAATACACATGTCAAACCTTTTCCCCCTTCCACTATGTTAGCCCCTATAGTTGCCCATGATCAAAACCCCTAACCTAGCCCTATCCTCCCAACTTGCTTACAACCTCCACTTAAAGCCTTTTGCCCCATTTGTGGGCATCAATTTACCTTGCAAAGGTTAACCCATCATTAGCATTCCTATCAAACATCCAATCCATCTAATCCAAACCTACATGACCTCTTGGCTAAATATTTTCCCTTACTCCCAACTTGTTGGCATTGACCTAGGCTTGGGTTTCGTCATTAGATGTCTTTGGGTCCTTTCATCTTAGTTTTCATTGTCCTTGATTATACAACCACATCCCTATTGCTTCATGATGTGATGTACAAATGATATTTCATTTTCCATTGGACAAGTTGGCACATGACCCTTATGATGTGGTAGCTTAGTATTTGTTCCTCTTGTTACCCCAGTGGTGTCTTACTTTATTCCTTTAAGGGGGAAACATTGGTTATAAGGAAACAAGGATTTGACTTAAACATTTTTTAGCAAGTGATTGGAAAAACTTACAAGAGGAATTCTTTTTACAAGCCCAAGTTTTGGCAACAATTTCAAATTCAATGCCTCATGCCCAACATGATCTTCCAACTCATAAACATTTTTTTTATAATTTAGTCTTCAAATGTGTAGGAGAATACTTTCGAGTAGCATGTGTTCTAGCACCAACTTTCTGCACCACGTCCTCCAACACCACTATGATTTTCACCACTCTACATCTTGAATTAGATAACTTCTTCCCACTTATTTTGAAAGACTATGAACCAAACCAAGACCTTGAACTTTCATCTAACTCTTTCAAGCTACCATTCCAATGCATGCCAAATCTATCTACAAGTGGTCCCTTTAGGATTGACACACTCCCAACTCCTCAAAGGACTCAAATGTGAGTCCTAGTAGAAGACAGTGAAAGAGGGAGGAGTCGGGGCACACTCCCTAGTTCACAACACTTTGATGGGTAGAAGGGCGTGTTAGAACTCCGAGATGGGACTAGGAAGAGTTGACAAGCTTCACTCAATCACACGAGCCTGCACACAACCCACACAAAGTGGTTAGTGCGTAGTTGGAGCACTTTTGGTTCTAGGACAAACCACAGGTAACACGAACACATTAGACTCACCACGGCCCAGACTTGGGGGAAGCCACCACCTTCCCTCTTATAGTATACTCTGTGATTGGCCACGGAGCCTACATCCAAATGGTTTTTCTCTCCCGGAACTCCCAAGTGGGAGTCCTGAAATCGCGCCAAATGGGATTTTCGCAACTTTGGGGCCCCATAACTTTGCGAGCAGACCTCGGATCACAATGTGGTCTAGGGCAAAGTTGTAGCTCTCATCGAGAACTTTTCAACAATATGTCACACACCTTCTGCAGCCAATTAAATCAAGTCGATTCCCAACGTTTTTTGGTCAGGAGTCAAACTGACAGTTTGACTCCCGGGCCTTCTTTTGGCCATAACTTGTGTTTCAAATGTCCAAATGAGCAATGCGAGCCCATTTTAGACATTTATGTTCCAAGAGCTTTCCAATGATATAAAGAACGCCACAAGCCATTAAGTTTTGACCCTTGAAATTTCTCTCTAAAGTTTTGGGAGTCCATTAGGACTCCATTTCCCAAAGTGGGAGTTACATCGGGAATGTGAAGGTTCATTCCCTCATATTCCCTCACACTTTCTTACACTCCCGGGAGTATGTGATGTGACTCCCGGGCTTCTTCTCGGCCCGCACCCTTACAACCTCTTTGCCTTGGTTGCAAACCCAAAGTTAGGGTTGCAACAAGGATAATTTTCGAACACCTTTGAAATTACTTTCAACTAGAAGATTCCACAAATGGATTCCCATAGTTGTTTCAAAAAAAATTTCATATCGCACAAGGTCACATTCCATGTTAAATTGCACATATCCTTGGGGCAGTTCGCCTCTTAGCCATGACTAAGCCTTCGGGTGGAGTTCATCCCATTGCCATAGGGGAAACGTTGTATTAACTCACAAGCCATGTTTTATGCTTTTATTTCATGATGCTTTTGCAACACATTTTTCCCCACACCAATTTGGAATAACAACCAAGGGTGGATGTGAAGTAATAATCCATGGCATCCAATGCACCTTGGACCTTCACCTTGATTGAATTGTTCTTCAACTAAATGTGGCAAATACCTTTAATTCAATGTTAAGAAGGGTCATATTTCAAAAACTTTGTATAGTAGGTGAGGACATCACACAACTTATCCACTTTGTTCATGTATTTTATGCATTTAAAACTCATATGTTTTATAGTCATCGTAATCATGATGATAATGTCAGGGTCATCCCATTTGTCATGGGAACTAGTCAAGGTGATCCCTTGGGAGTGGTATTATTTGCCTTAGCTCAGTTTAGGGCATTACATTTTATAGTTAACCATTTCCCTCTTATCTATTTCCATCCATTGCAAATGACATTCACATCATCAAGCCCTCTTCCATTATATCCTCTGCATATGAACACTTTCAGATTAAACTTCATGCGATAAGTCTTTTTATCCAACCTAAAAAATGTGTAGCATTAATCCCCCTCAAGCCTATTGCCCAATTTCGACACCCCATCCTAGTTTAACACACCATTAGAAAAAAATAGAGTCTTAGGGGTTCCATTGGGCACCTCATCATTCAAATCATCCTTCATCAAAGATACCTTGCTAAAAAATGTTCAGCATGTTGACCTTCTCCCTAGGTTGGGCAATGTTTATGTAGCTTTTGGAATATTCATTCATTTGTTATGCACAATGGCCATTGTATCTATTACATTGCACACCTCCTTCTCCCACCTTCATAAATTCCCTTGTTTTTTTTTATTCCTTCCTCCTTCAAGTGTTTGGATGTTTTTTAGGTCCAAGGTCCTTTGATAGCCCTAAAAGACTTCTAGCCCATAAACAAGCCTTTCTCCTAATAATTTTTAGTGACATCGAGTTCATACCGACATCCACCATCACTTCAACAACCTATTTAGGAAGTTGGGCCCTTGTAACCTTAATCATAGCTATTAGGTTCATGGTCAATCAACATCCCTTCCTTTTTGAAACCTTAGTGTGAATCGATAACAACACCTTCCCTTTCCAACAACACCTCAAGGTAGCATGTGATCTACCGCCCTTAACACAAGTGTGTCTCCTTTTTTTTTGAAGAATTCATCGAACAACAAATAGTTCATCTTCAAGATTCCATTTTGGAGCATTTGCATCATCATACTTCTCTAGCATGCTCTCCAATGAAATATTTAAAGCCCATTGTGCTTGAATTTTATCATGTGTTTGGCCCTAGGGTGAGTGTTTGGCTTATAACTCAACCAATCTTCCCAACCTTTCAATTATCTTCCCAAGTTTTCTCCGCATTGTTTCGAACATGGCTCGAACTATCACATCCTTCAATTATAAACCTCCCTTGATGTGTTTGCACACATCCCATCGCCTTTATGGGTATCACCTCTTATTTTGTGCCCATGGCAATGAACGCACAAGGACCCATGATGTAGTTTGTGACACTTTTGCTACCATTGTGCGAGATGTTGGTTTCCATGTGAGATGAAAACAACTACATGTGCTTCCTTCAACCACACTCAATTTCTCTTGTCGATGAATTGACATTGTGCTCATTATAGATGGAATTCGCACCTTAGCTAACGTTGTTATAGTTGACCCAACATGTGTGGATCCATTTCCTCAATCTTGCACAATTCAAGGATTTGCTACCTTTGATGTGGCTCAAGCCAAAGAAATGAATTATTGTGACTGACACCCCACCAATCAATTCCTCCCTCTAGCAATTGAAATATTTAGTTGTTTACACAAACATGTAAATGCATTTTTACACGATTGTGCCAATGCTATTTGGAACCTAGAAAGGTTAGAGGGCCCTCCCCTTTCTATCTTGGTTTTTTTTTTTCGTCAAAAATTTCAATTACATTACAAAGGATGCAAGCATCCTCCATCTTAAGTTGAGCAATGATGGTAGGCCTATCTACTTCTCGACTTCCACCCCTTCAAGACACACCCCCCATTGCCACAATTGACCTATTACAAGTAGTTGGTTGTTGTTGTTGAGATAGAGAGTTTTTGACATCTAGTTTGTGTTAACTTGACTTCCTTTAAGTTATCCGTTTTTTTTAATACCTTTGTACATTTTTTGAACATGTGGTGTGTTTCATAAGTAAGGTTTTACAAGGTTTTAATGAATCCTCACAACACTCGTCAAATCCCATGTGAACTTAAAAGCATGATTTTTGGATGTTTCAAAGCTTACAATGTCAAAGATCTCTGCTGCTGAGTAAGTTGAGATGTCCAATTTTTCTATGCAAATTTTGCAACACTAATTTGACTATGTTGTAGACACTGTTCACAAATGAGTTTTTTCTCCCATCAAACCACTTGTGCTATAGAATATACAATTTCTAACAAATGGGTACCCAGATTTTATTACTGTAAAACTGAGAGGATCCTCTCTCCACTCACAGATGCCAACTCTTAGTAACCTTAAGGTGAGAACTTAGATGGACGAGACCCAAGAGACTTTAATTTACGAGCGATGCAGCAAAAACCCCAACCAAAGATTCAACTCAAAATTTCAAACTTGAGAGCTTTCTCTTTTCATGAGGTGTTGTGATTTTGTTGTGTAGTTTAGGAACAAGTAGTGATTTGTTGAATTCATACAAACCAGGAGACAAGAATTTGTTTCAAAAAAAGGCAGAACCCAAGTGATGGTATTAAGTAAAGAGAATCCAGAACCATTGCTTGTTCAAGTTCTTATGTCATTAAGACCTGCAATTTTTTTAGCTGTTTTTTGTGTTCAGTATATTTGAAATCCTTGCCTTTTGAAAGGCATTGATGATGAGGAAATTGATGATGATGATGAGAAAGGTCATGAAGAAGCTGTTGCTGCTGTTCCAGACACCGAAAGTTTATCACAATGATCTTACAATTTTGAAAAATACAATTTCTTTGGTAAACTATGTGTTTTGTGTGTTGATATGTATTTACATCAAATGGTTTACCCAGGAGGTTTTAACCAGTGTTGGGCAGTTATCCAGTTTGGCTGGTTAGAACTGTTGGTTCCAGTTTGTAAAAACCAAACTCAATCCCGCTCTGATTTTGGATTTGGTTCTGGAACTGGAACTGGAATTTTTTGCAAATAATTTCTTTTCCGAAAAAAAAAGAAGTCGGGAAGTGATGGGTAACCAGCAGTTAACCACTGGTTCCAGACTAGGTTAGCCAGAACTGGACTGGAACCTGAATTGTTTTTTCCAAAAACTGGACTTAGGGTTCCCTTTTTTTTGGTGGAACCAGACACGAAACTGGGACCTTTTAAATTCTTTTTAAAGAATCAGAACAGGAGGTTTTTCATAACTGTCAAGAACTGCTCAACAATGGTTTTAACTCCTTAACAACTTGCCAGTAAATATGCAAGACTAAGAACAGCTCCAATGGTGCTCAGTATATGACACTGCAATAATATTTCTCACATCCAAGTTTAGTTATTTACTTTTTTCCAACCCCACCCGTGAAACAAAAACTGGGACTGCAAATAGGTGGGAGACTACTAACAGCAAACCACCTGGATCAATCATTACGGTTGGCCAATCAAAAACAGGGAGCAGCAGTCAAATCACACTTAGTCCAGTTTTCATAGAACCAAATCATATTTATTAAACTCTGCTTCGCCTTTTACGAGCCTTCATGTCCTGTGGAAAAATGCTGGGCCAAGGACGTTTTGTTTCATTCTCATCAATTTCTTTAACAAATCACTCTTGAACTTTGAACCCTCACTTCATGAAATTCCACAATCCTAACAATACTTAGAAACTGATGAATGATTGTGGTAATCTTAAAATAGAATAATAAACTTTCAACTAAAGTTGCCTCAGATAGCATCAAGTCAATAGCCCCAGTAATTATATAATTCCATGACCACCTCACAATCCACTATTTTGGTCATGCCATAGGTTACCCATAGTAGCCAAAAACAGAGCTACAGTTGGGGGGTCATTTGGTAAACTAATCATCCAAAGTTGTAAAACCCTAGGGGCTTACAGGACAGACACATGGTAGCACCACTCAACTAGCACAACCAAGTGATTGCTCTTCTCACTTCTATGCAATATAAAAATCCTGGGTCAAAGTTACCAAAATTTGAAAGAGTTTTCCATCCTCAGATGATAACTGCCATAGTACTACTACTGGCAACACTCTACAATTGATACTTTTTTTGAACACACTTTGGAGGCCAGAAATATGTAAGTGTTGTACAAGGCATGTGTACTCACCAATACCTCTTCAGTGGCGAAAGCACTTTCTCATGTATTGTGGACTCCAAGGAGTGTGGTTGAGTCCAAAGGTTTGAGGAGCATCATTGTTGCAGCCCAACTGATTTCCAAGCTCAGTGCCAGCACTTAGAGAGAGCTCTAAGCCACTGTTTCCTTGTGACACTTTGAGCTGAATTTGTAAGAAAAATTTGATGTACAACATATGAAAGTCAGGTCGTGCCACAGTGCAACATGCAGGCCAAGTTGACAGGCACCTCAATAGCTGGGTGGACTGGTTGGGTGAAGGGGCAGCAACAGCAGCTTAGGTTGGATGAATTGGCCATAGGCAGTTCTAGGAACAGATAAGCACAAGCTCAGCTCGGGGCTATGTAGGTTCTGAAACCTTGGCCCTAACATTGAGAATAAGGCCTTCTAGGAAGCTATGAAGTCTACAGCAGCTATTCAATATTGTAGCCGAGGAATGGTGCAGTTATGGTACAAAGGCTACACCTAAGTGCAGGCATAACAGAAGAATTGTTAGTTCCTAGAAAATTTTCTGGATCACTATTGAATATGACCATTTGAGGGAGAAGGACTACGAGAGGAAGAGGTGAGAGAGCCCTCACTATGCAAGCTCGACTCACTGTCACTCTTGTGCAAGAACATGTCATTACCAAGTGACTGAAATGCAGACCGTAAAAGAGCCTGCCTCCTTTCTCGATCTCCTGCCACAACCAGGTCTTGCCACATCTGGTTGCAGGATCCTTGACAACACTTTTCACTGTAAAGTTCCAACACTGAGCCTGCATCGGGGTTGAGCTTTGCCATGTGTTGAACCTCATTGAATTCACTGCAGTCAACCAGAATCTTCGTGTCTGGTTCATCTTTCACACCTATCAACTGCATGCAAGCACAACAACAATGAGTAACAGAGACAATAAACTCTCAGTTTGAAAAACAGATGATAAACCATTTGGAACATCTCATTCTTGTTACTAATGAGAATTGTCACGCCCATGCAGCTAGGGTTGGCCGTCAGAAATTGGCTTGAATTGTCAAATTGGACAGAGATATCTAACAATCAACTAGCCCATATCCATGAATTTTCTCCAAACATGCCATGTATTGCAACCAACTAGAGCATCAGTATAGATTCGAGAAATCAAGTAGCCTATTGAGCCCATCATAGGACATGTTAGGGGCAGTGGCCATAATACTGTTACAGGTCAAGCCATGCTACATTACTGCAACTTTTGAAACTCTAGGGATCCACAAGTCAGTTTCATCAGATCCAGAAGGGAGAATGTTGATTACCTCTGGGTGTCCATACATGTTGCTGGTAGAGTATATCTTCACACTGTCCATCAGCGTAATATACTTGTCAAGGGACGTTGCAAACAGCTTGTGAGACCATAGCTGCCCTTTTACTGGCACTCCCCTCTTTGTCAAAATTGCTCTCCTGATTAACATAACAATGGAAAAGCCCTTCAGTTTGCACCCAATACAACTCTTCGATGAGAAACGTGCCTGTGCTCTAACAGAAGCTCACAGAAGGAAATAGATTGAAGTGTTCTAGTCAAGACCAGAACTAGTTATGATGTACATACAGTTCTGAGTGTGGTTGGAATGCATGCAAAGTGAATGAGGGTCAATCACCTCATGCCTCGAACGACTGCCAGATGTGCATCGCAAGTGACACCTACAAACTCAATGCAGTAGGGTTTCCTCTCCTTGCTCGCACTTCCACCAGCATCAAAAATTGTGCCATTCTTCTTATGTCCAACAGGACTTGGAACAACACTATGCAATTCATCAAAGGCAAGTTGTCCTTTCTCCTTGGGGGTGACATCCAACTCTTCAGGGACAGGTTCCCAGTACCGCTCAAACTCGCCTTCACGATAACCAGGGCCCATCCGATACCGTCTGCCAAAACTCTAAATGTTAGTGTGAATGACATCTGATGGAAATTCAAGCACCATTATTGGACTCAGCTGTTGGGCAGGCATGTTTGGTGGCAAGCCATGTTCCACCTTCTTTTGGAATGAAAAGAAGATGAACAGTTACAGAATCCACATCCAAACATGAAGTTATGGTAGAAACCCCAAGCAATAGTGAAAAGGAGACAAGAAAAACACTAGTCAGGGAAAATTCTCAACAGGAAAGAAGTGCATTTCTAACTTTTTTTTGTGATGGCCTGCAAAACCTCAAGCATCAGATAGAGGAAATGAAAGAGTCTCAGTATCTGCAGGACATGGCAAGAGTTACCTGCGATGGACATCCCGAGCCATAGCAACTGTTTGAAGCACAAATGGTTCCCATTGCATGGTCCCATCGAAAATAACATCCCGTCCATCATTCAAGGCTGCCACCAGTACTGACAATGCTGCCTCTGTCGAAAATTGGTGCACCTGCATGCTCAACTCCAATACCTTAGTACAAGAATGACTGAGTGGCATCAAAACTTTGACTCTTTCAATGGGTTACTGCATTCTTGTTTTTTCTGTAAATCAATATGTCCAGATATATCCCTTTCTTGCCTTCTGCCTTCTGAGTAACTTTCAGGGTTTAAATTACCAGTTCAGCAGTTGATGCCACATCATCCTGCCCCATGGCATTGAGTGTGCGGTAAATGACATCTGTTTCCTTGAAAGCATCTGCTTCTACTATTACTGCTTTATGTGCCACCCCTGACCAAAATGCACTGCAGCCCATGTACAATCCCATCAGCACTCAGTGTGAGCTGCTCCACCATGCATTCTCCCACCTTGCTTAGCAAAACATTATCCACTTCACTGGGTCCTTTGGGGCAAATGGACAATTTAAGTTTGATGCTCCAATTAGGCTGTCAACCATAGTGCAGTTATCACTTCCCCCAGTTGCTTCATTACTGAATTGAGTGAACAATTAGTTGTACATAGTGGCCATATCTCAAACCTCTATGTAAAATTGGTACCAATAATGAAAATTTAGTAGCCAACAATGTACAGTTCTTGCACCTCTATCTTGTAGAAACATCAACACAGGGTGCATAAGAGAACATAGCATGAAAGATTGCTGCACCTCTTGAGAATGTGCTCTTGGACAACTGTACTCTTGCCAGCACCCATCCCACCACCAATGAAGAGCAGCACAGGGCTTCGCACAGATGGATGTGCAGGCACCATGATATAGTTCTCCTTTTGGACTCGGTGCTGAGAGTTCATAGCCTTTAGTTGCTCAACAAGTGTCACAAACCTGCGCTTTGTCTTCAAACACTTCAAAACTCGCTCAATCCGCTGTGGTCTGCACATCCAATTCTTCAGCAGTTAATACGACTTATGTTATTCTGGAAAATCTACTTCAGAAGTAAATGTATGATTGTAATGTTCTCCCTACACAAGTTCTATCTGGCAGTACGGCATGAAGTGCTATTCATGCTCTAGGCTTCCAATTACAAAAACCACCAATCTTATTTTTCTGCCCGGCTCAAAACTCACAGCACTGAGGTGTGCTATCCTTAAAGAACTCGAAAAATTTGTACATTCAGGTGTAGGGATGGGACCGTCTTGCTGATTCTGATGGTGCCAGCTCCAGCTAAAAAGTACATTGCACTTATTTTGACAACTTGAAGTTAAACATGTGCACGTCTTGCCATCTTTCATCAGATTAGATTTCTACCACAGTGATGTATCTAGACTTGGAGACCAGATCAAATAGCAACACAACAAACAGTCACAACTGAAAGCTTGATGCATGGAAGCATGCACCATAGTTTGTCTGCTCATTAACATGAACTACTTCTTTTTTAACTCACATACATAGCCTTGATTTATCGGCCACACAGGAAATCCCATTGGCCTATTTTTTGTCTGGAAGGCCTGATTTTGGTGATCACCAGACAATTCCAAAGGTGAATGGAGGAAATTAATTGATCCCTGAGGTTAATGAGCTGTTAAATCAATCTGGCAGTAAAGCTTCAACTCCAGAGAAATTCCTGATGAGAATTCTCAAGTCACCTCAATGGTTCTTCTTCTAAGAAGAACACCATTATAAACAGTGTATGTCACTGCAAAAAATGCACTTTCCGCATTCAGATAGTCTGGGCACTCGAGGACTGAAGAAATCATGTTCTGACTTCCTGTGAAGGGGAAAAGAAAATCGCCCATTATAGGACACCACATAAGTGAAGTCAAGTTGCATATACCCACTACAAATTTCAGGCTGGTTTTGAATTACTGGGGCCACACTGTGTGCATAAGAGTATTCGAAGTTTGATTCCAGCTGCACAAAGCCCAACTAATGGAAGACCCACAATATCCACTCTGCATAAAACACAAGGACACTGATTTACCAATGAATGAAGTCCTCCTTGCTTTTACAGAATCCGGCCAGACTGGAAAAACAAGTATGCAGCAAATGACCTCTACACAACAACCTGCTAATACTATTAGCTGGAACTAGTACACACCTGGTAGCTCGCCACACAGCTTTGCGCAGTCTCTTCTGTTCCACACCATTGCTCACTACCTACACCCACCTCAAATCCAGATCCAATCTCAGTGAATCATCAAAAGAAGATTGACTCTCATTTAGAAGTGAATGGGAACTGTGAAGATGCACCACCATGCGCACTAACAATTGTAATCCTGGCTGATATAAGCATTCTAGCTTTAACCCAAGCTTCAAACTTTTCATCTAGAAGTAAATGGGAACAATGAAGATGCACCACCATCTGCACTTAACAACATTGAGATCCTTGCTGATATAAGCACTTGAGCTTCAAACCTTGGAAGATACCTGGTCAATAATTGCTGAGGCATGCTTCCAATGGAAGCTGAAATATGCCACCATGCATGCATCAATCTCCTTCAAGAGCTCACTATGCAAATGCTCAAGTTCCTCATTTGATTTTTGGTCAATTGGACCTGATACAAGGATGCAGACATTTTCACGGCTTTGATCAGATGAGCTCTTGTCACCCCGCAAATAGTCTTCTGCCATCTTTGCCAAGGTTCTGGCAACAGTCGTATCTGGACAAAGTTCCAGTTGCCTCACTGCACCAAGAATTGCCATCATCATCATCAACATCATCATGCGCCCATGTTAGAAAACCAATGACAGTAGAGCTTGTGAAACAACAGAATGGAGCACTTTGTTTTCTCTTTTTTTCTCTTCCCTTTCAGTGCTTTACTTGCATGGCATAAAATTTAAAGTAGACTTGCATCATCAACAAACTCTTGCAAAACACACCACATTCCTCTTTAAACATCAGGACGATGTTGCTGCTGCTGCAACAGACACATAGACACAGAGAGACAGAGACAGAGAGATTACTCATCATCAAGATGATTGCTTGATGTGGACAAAAGAACAAGCATAGATAAAGATGAAAGGAAGAAAGCAATGTACCAACATAGTTGCCAAACCGTTCAAATTTCTCAACATGGAGTCCATCCCCGCACAATTGGACATAAGGCTGAAGGTCATGGCGTTTCTGCTTCTTGTTCAAGTAGTGAAGCAGCTTCAATGCACCAGCAACCACCAACACGCCTGCCACAAGATTAAGCATCTCATTCTCCTTTCTTCTTGACCTATTGTCTTCAATTGCAAGGGTTTGCATATTGCTGCAGCAACACCAGAAGCAAACAATGCTGTAAGCAAAAGAACACAGAGCTAAGAAAGCAATAGAAAAAACACCACAATCAATCAATCAATCAATCATAATTAGCTGGAATGCCCAGACAACAACAAAGAGAAAGACGTGATCTTTATGTGTGGTGTATCTATCCAGAAACAAGCAGGAAGGATCTCCCTGTCATTGAGACACTAGGGGGAGAGATTGTGGAAGACAATCACGGCAGTTCGGAATAACAAGCACACAAACAATCTCTTTCTTGCAACAATTTTGTACACACAAAATCCAGGATTTTGCAAGAGATCCTCGCATCCATCATCAGAACACAACTTCGCAACAAGCGCTCTACTATAGCGGTAGAAGAAAGACGAAGACGAAGAATTCTTCGGAATCAAAAGAGCATTCTTCTCTCTCTCTCTCTCTCTCTCTCTCTCTCTCATTTGTATGGCAGGAAGGAGAAGACCTGAGGTTTGTAACAAAGCTTTGTGACCTAAAGCTTGGCGATTTGTTTCTTCCGCAGAAAAACAACAGACTTGCAACAAAAAATTTCCAAGGTTTTCCTTCCTCGTGATCATGCACGGACCCACTGAGTTCTACTCTGAATTTGTATTGAGGAGGTCGAATGCAAGAACAAAAGTTTGTAGGGATTACAGGCTTGCACACCTGCAATTTATCATGGCTACAACGCGATTGCGCTTGCAAGCAGTTGACCGATCCACGCGCGAAGACATGTGTGCAGGATGATAGTGATGATAGCCATGGCATAAGAAGAATGGTAGAGGACGAGGAGAAGGAGAACGACGACGACGACGACGAGGGCAGGGTACACGTGGTGTCGTCAAGCATACGACCTGCAGTAGCCATGAGTGCGCGACGAGCAGCGAAGAACAGCACAGAAGAAGCGCGACAGCAAGACCAAGCGAAGCAGCAGCAGGTGTTGTCGTGAGCGACAATCGCAAACGATGTCATAGCAACGTCAGCTACAGAGAAGTCCGTCACGCGTCCGTCTGTCTCTCCGACGGACGACCTTCCTTCTCGCGACGACGACCGGAAGACTTCGTTGGTGTTTGTCCACAACGTTGTGCGCACAGAAAAAGAGAAGAGTCTTCGCCGTTGTTAGGCGTATCTCCATCGATCATAAACCCCTGGCAAAAAAGTAAAAGAAATTGTAGAGCTGCAGCTACGTGAGCAGCTACAGAGCAGCAACCACTTGCGGCATCGGGAAACAACGGCAAGGACAGAAGAAGAGAGACAGACTTCCCGGAAGACAGGAGAGACGAAAGTGACGACGAAGGAGAGGGTGGGGCCCTTGGTTGCCAAAAAAGAAAGAAAATAGAAAGTTGCTTCTTTTTCTCCTGTTCACGCCTGTGTACACCCTCTGTGTGTCAGTCTCTGTGTGTGTGTGTGTCCTTCTGTCTTGATTCCAAGCGTCATCCACACACAATCTCGGCAGGTTAGTTAGTTAGTCAGTTTGGTGTGCCACATACATCCCCGAATCGTCTTCCAGATCCGTTTCATGGTTGGTTCTCGCATTGTACTTCTTCGTTGCACACCGGATGGATGTACAAGAAGCATGAACAAGGAGAAGAGAACGGATGGGCAAGAAGCATGAACAGGGAGAAGAGAACGGATGGGCTGCGTCGAAGGTGGGGCGGAAGAAGAAGAAGAAGAAGAAGAAGGAAAAGGTGGGAAGATGGAGGTAGGAGGAGATTAGGGTTTTGGGACGAGGAATTAGGGTTTTGAGAAGGGAAGAGGACAGAAGAAGAGAAAGTCTTTCCACACATTCCACAAATGCAATCATACCAAAGCTGAATCAGTCACGAAAAGGATAAGGGATAAATTCATGAAGCCCCCCTCAACCCACATCACCTCCATTTATGATTGAGGATGAGATCAATGAGATCTTCACAGGGCATCTCACATATTCATAAGTACATCAGCTCCAACAGTCAATTTTTTGCCTATGTATGGAAAACTACATTGAGATGTCTTTTTGCATTTCTCTATACAGAGGGCATGAATGAATGAATTGCAGAAACTGCACTACTACTCTACTTCTCCAATTTGAGCTTTGAGGCTCAGTAAGTAGGATCCGTTGGTGCCACTCAAAACTTTCATCTGGACTGAGTCCTCGCCAATACCTGAAGCAAGTACAACAATTTAATCCAATCTATCCCATAAGTGGAAGCTTCAAAATAAACCTTCCAAACACTTTTTGGTTGACAGAGAAGAGAGGGATACCGATCGACAATGTGGAATATTGGGAATGTGTTTCATCTGTGGTGACACAAGGCTGGCTAAACCCCTTATGCAAACATACTCTTGGCCAATTCAGTTGTAGCAAGAAGGAACAAGGAAAGAAAGAGAGAATAACAAATAGAATCCCCAAAAGCACACATCAGAGTGCCTGTAAAGGGAAGGGAGCTTTGAGAAGAAAGATTGAAAGATCCAGAGAACTGTAAAGTTTGAGCATACTGGAAACAAAAAATGTTTACCATTACTGGTGAAGACATGTGTCCAGCTCATGCCAAGTTGACTTGGACTGCCCATGGTTGCTGCAAAAATTGGGGACACAATGTTCCTCTCGTCCAATTTGTGTACAGCCTGTGCAGAAGAACACCAGAATCTACGGCTTACTCATAGTGTCTCATTCTCCTGTCTAGATGAACTTACAAAGTGCTTCCCATGCTTCAAAGTACCAAGACCTCTTCTCTGCTGAATTTTTATCAATGGGTTGTACTTGGAAAACAAATTTCACAGTTGAAAGATTAACTGGCAAAGACATGACTACTGGGCTGAAAAAAACTCTGGCCAAAGGTTGCAACCACTGTACATGTCTATGAAGATGTATATGGACTTCAATGCAAGATTCCAACGAAAGGAATGCAGACCTGAACAATAACTCGTCGACCTGTGTTTGCATCACTTGTAAATCTTGAGAACAGTGTTGACTTCTGATCTACCCTGCCCCACATCAGTAGCACCAGATCATTCATGCAAGAAGTCCTGTGGACAAACCTGCAGTGAATGGAAAACTGCATGCTTGCACAACTGCAATGCACTAAAAAGCTGGGTAAACTGTACTTTGTCCAACCATTTCACAATCAACTGGTTCAGAAGCTAGTAGCAGAAAATATCAAGAAAGGGGGCTCCTCAATGTGTGTGCAGTATTGGATGCAATTGACAACTCAAGGTCAAGTCCCATTGAATCTTTTGCATTACAAGATTCTCACTTGTGGGAGGATGCTAGACCCCAGGAAAATCTTGATTTGAAGTCTGACGAAAGAACTGTTGAAAAAGAGTGCTTTGTGTCATCACATCTGAAAAATGTATCATAGACAACCAGTTAATACAAACACCTGTCAGTTCTTACTGTGCATTTCACTGTAGGAGGAAAAAAAAAGAACTTTGCTACAGCTGAGAACCAGACTCCAATATACAGCACCATGACTGATCAACAACAGAAAGCATAGCACCAAATTGCAGCTGCAGACAGATGCAGGTAACTTGGGTCTGTTCTTAATCAGAAGAAGTATGCTGCTGACATCCTGCAATGTGAGGAATGATAAACCCTACTTTGCCGCTGTAATTGGGTTTAACCAGGCACATCGTAGTGACCACAAAATGGCTTTGTTGCTAGATATCAATAAACCTTACTTACACATGCAGAATGAGAATGAAATCAGAGTCAGTTCATGCACCCCATTGTGCTCTCCAGTGTCATACGCTGACGAGACTGAAAATCCGTTGCAGCTGTAAAGGAGATATGCCCTGCTTGCTTGGAGACTGATGGATTTGCATGTTGAGATTGCATCAGACTGTGGAGGAGTCTCAACTGAATCTCCAATAAAGACACCTTTGTGGCTTGCAGCATGGCTTCAACCATAGTTCTAGCTCCCATCTATAACATATACCCACAATGCTTAAAGCAACTGCAAGAAGCAAAGAAATCCTTCCATTTTTGTTGCATATCCTAAACTGGTGACAAGCTCTTTCTTTCTTCATTGTAAAATGACAAACTTCTCCTTCCTTAAACCCTAGCCTCGAACAGAACCAACATGCCCCCTCATGTTGCAATGAAGAAAAACAAATGCCCCCCTCATGTTCAATTGCAAGCTTGATCACTACTCATAGGCCTTGCCCTTTGTGTTCCATCTCTGTATATACACCTTACCGAATGCTTTGTGCATAGCTGCATTTGTCTGAGGCAATCTTCCTTGGCAAGTACACCAGGAGGGAGCTTCTTTGCAGTTGAAAACAGATTCCAAGCCTCCTCCTTCTCATGATGATGATCTCCTCGATTCCGTCCCAATGCGTTTCCTAGCGCTCTGCTGATATGTGCCTCCAATGCACCGGATCTGAACAAGCCGGTACCTATGTCCGACGGGGAGGAGCGCTGCTGCACCTTCAAGGGAAGAAAAGGCGGCGACGGTGCCAGGTGCGTTTGCTTCAACGCCGCTCCTGCCGCTCGTGCTAAACGTCCGGGCAAGGAATGACGAGCGCGGGCCCTGAGACCTTGTCCTGCTTCCAAGCGTCGCCGCGGCAGCCGTCGTACCTCCGTCTCTTCCTCCATCACCATGCAATGATCGAACCCTCCTGAGTCCTCCACATACAATCGGAGCTCATTGAGTATGAAGAGATAGCGTGGGGCAGCGTAGGAGCTTCCCAGACATCATCCACGGAAGAAGAATCAGCAACAACCGCATTGCAGCAATCACAAGAGAGACTCGAGAGTCCAGAAATATCGCTCCACCTTAAGAGAAGAGACAAGGCAGGCAAGCAGGCAAGCAGGCAGAAGGATGAGGAGGCAGAAACCCTAATGACCACGAGAAGAGATATCCATCACTAGTGATCGATACTAGACTTCGCAGCCGGCGATTATGTTTCTCCTTCTGATAAGAATTCTGAGATCCATCAGCAAACTGTTTTTTTGCATTTGGATTAGAACTATTCGTGGCAATTGCAGATTGTTTTGTGTAGCTGGAAAGCTTGTTCACGAAATCCTGGGACGTTTTCGGTTTTTGGTATCAACACGGATTGTGTCTGTCTGTCTGCTTCCTCTTCTTGTTCTTCTTCTTCTTGTTCTTCGAGGTGGATATGATGATGCTCACTACAAGATGTGTAACACAACTTGTTGTGGACTATTCTTGTGATCTCAGGAGATGTGCAGTCTGTTTCTTCTTGATGAAAACACAGCCAGTCGCATGTTGTTGTTGATCTTCTTGTTCAAGAGGTACTTCTTCTTCTCATCATGCACCTTCCCAGCTTGTATTGCTTGATTCTTGCAGGACGTTATTGACATGCTACAGCAATAACAGAGCCAAAATCCAGGGAGCAGCAGAAATCGAGAACACGGACAGACAAGAAGAATCCTTGAGTAGTAGAAGTGATTGGCATCCTGTTCTTCTTCTTGACTGACTCTCTCAGAACAGTTCAATGTTCAATCTATTGGTTGATTTTTTTCTTCTCACTTGCATCTGTCTAGATCACTGCTTACATAGGTATGATTCTGCTTGCTGTTGTTTCTTGAGGTTGGCTTAACAAAGAAGGATTTCTGTTTGGTGTTTCTTCTGTCTTTGGAATCTTCAGAAATGGTTTATCTAAAGAGTTTCTGATCCTAATTGCGGAGAGCTTTTCAAAGCCTAGTTTGTTCTCAAAAGATCAATGTTCTTTCTCCATGTTTGTTTCTCTATCTCTTCCTCTTTTCTTCACAATTTCTGTGGTCATATCCTTCTCTTTCATTTGTGTTTTGGTTGAGCTAGCCACTAGCATCATATCTGTTACTGCCTGTCTTGTAACTGAAACTTAGAATTTTCTCTCAATACTTATGAAGACATATTTGTGCTTTCTGGCTGTGCAGGTGTCATGATTGGAGCCAGTTCAATCAGGCTTGACATGTGAAAGTTGCAATGGTAGTAGAGCAGTCTTTGAGCCCCTTGGTGGTGATGAATGGTTAGGAGGGCAGCTCTTCTCAGCCATGATGGTGAGAAAATGAATCCTGCCAAATGCTAGATGGAATTGGTTTAATCCTCTTTATGCCATGGCCTCAATGATGCGTCATTTCATCAGGCCTGCAGAGATGATCTGTGATCCTATTAGAGCGATGGAACTTGCTGGTTTTGCTCTTGCCAGTGGAGGAGGCGCTGTGATTTGACCAGTGGCTGGTTTCACCTGCATTTCTGGTAATAGGCTTCATACTGGAGAGTAGAGTCTAAACTGTGGGTCTTCTGATTATTGTAAAAGCAGATGGTGGACAAGTTTGATTCCCTGGAGCTGAGCATTTTTTCCTGGTAGAAGGTTGCATTTCTTGGCTTCCTTGTTGGGGAGTTGCATTGGGGGATTGGATTGGAAAACACGTACCAGCAGTTTTCTTACAAGCAATTTGGTATCAGAGTTGTCCTCAAACTCTGATTTCAAGGCATGAGAGTAATGATCTACACCTGATGAGACAGCTGCCAGTTGTTTCTTGAATGCACACCAAAGCTCAACCAACGGTCTTTATTCCCTACCAGCAAAACTTTCCCACCACCAGGAAATTATGCAAAACCTCAACACACCAACATGGACTGGTAACTCTTCTCCCACTCCAGTCGTTGCTTTTCTTTCTGTTGCTCCAAAAGTTGCAGCTCTAGCCTTCATCACTCGAATTTTCAATATTCTCTTTCCTTTTTCTCTGGATCAATGGCACTTTATTCTAGAGATATTAGCTATTTCTAGTATGATACTAGGAGATTGTGCTTACTTATTTGGGAAGTCCTCATATAACAAAGAGATTTTTGGCAGTTTTTGGCTAAGGTTGCTACAACAACTTGAACACTCTTGCATTTTTTTGTATTCTAAGTTTCATCATATGCAAGTCATAATGCAAGAACTTTTGTGTGAAAGAATGAGCCGAATGCTTCTCTCATAACTCTTCAAATGCATGAAGAGAGTCGATGATAATTGCACCCTTTTCATTTATGTTTAATAAATGTTTTACCATTTCATTGATTTCAAACTGACTGGATTATGCTAACTACAAGCCTTCTACAAGCTTTCTAAAATGTGGATCCTTCTTATGAACAAGCTTTTATGGAATTTGACATTTTCTCCCCTTTTAAAATCTAGTGTTTTTTTTGCACATATTGAACTAATTTGACCTTCACTCATGTTTAATGTTTTTGAAATCCGGAATACTTAAATTGAAACAAAAAGCACTTTGAAGAAATTTCATGGTGTATTTAGAGGGCACCTTATACTAGTGTATCTTAATAGGATGGATCTTAAGCCTACTCCTTAAGAGTGGGAGGGAAATTATGCCTCCTTATGGGGGTAGTCCTTATATGTTAAAGCATAGGGCTAGGACCTAGGACCTATGGCCTTAGAACCTTAAAACTTTCAGACCTAGGACCTTTAGAACCCAAAAATTCTAAACCCTATTATCTAGACTTAGGACCTTGACCCTGACCTAAACTTATGAGTCAAACTTTATAAAAACCATTAAGACTTGGCAAGTCCAAGTCCATGTAGTCCCACCGATCCCATTCTTAGATCTAGATGCAAACCCAACTAAGAACCCAAAACTGGCCATAGCTTGAACAAAAACAAGAGGATGACAAGAGCCAAAGATGCCAATACCTAACTTAGTACCCAATACAAATATCAAATTGATGGTAGCAAACCAAATAGGTTGAACACTTTAAAAATGCATAATCAAGGTTTTTGACAATGGACTACTAAAAAGTCCTTTAAGGTTGTAATTTAGCAAATTTGGCACCAAAATAATTTTAAATTTCTTTCTTTTTTTTCTTGGGAAGATTAATAATACAAATATGAAAAGCTATTAGAAGTATTCTTCTAGAACTTGAAGAGGGATGGCACAAAAGGGGGAGAAGTAGAAAATAGGGATGTCGGCACTATTCATGCTTGTTGCAATTGCTTATAAAAAATTGTTGTGCTACCATGCAAGTTTGTTAAAAAAAAGGAAGAGTTCATAAACTATTCTACCCTCATTCCATTTGGGTTTAGGGTTTAGATGAAATCTCTACTTAGGGATAGGTTCATGTGTAGCATTGAAGTGAGAATGTTTTTTTTTCAAAATTTCCCATGATACCCAACAACTATCGAGTATCATATGGAAAATAATAAATAAATAAATAAATAAATAAAAATA